>OHAF01000161.1_pt1 | contig 68880 bp, 66 predicted proteins | sample 1577041 | NCBI WGS metagenome assembly OHAF01 (sample SAMEA3541495, study PRJEB24748) | human gut metagenome | biome: human gut; feature: human-associated habitat; material: faeces | place: China | collected 2012
ATTCCGGTAGAAGGATGGGCGGCATGTGCGGCAACACCTTCTGCAGTCAGGCGAAGAGACGAGTCCATTCTGTCCAGTCGGAAATGGCAATTCGTCTGTGTCTCCCAGGAGAGAAGATTCTTACGGATCACAGCTTCCATTTCTTCGGGAAGCAGAACAGATGCGTGATCTGCAACTGCATTAAAAGCGTTTCCGCCGGATAGAACAAGCTCTTCCGTGATATCTGTTACAAGTTGATATTGGAAGACACCCTTCTCGGCATAAATAAGTGGAAATACAGCATCCGGTGTAAAAGACATCTGTGGAGCAGGGATTTTCTTTTGATTGAAATAATAATCCATGCATTTCCAGTCGGTTTCTTCATTGGCGCCAACGATGAAACGAATTCTCTTTTGCAGAGGAAGTCCCATTGCTTTCAGAATCTTTACTGCGTGCAGGCAGGCGAGAAGAGGACCTTTGTCGTCAAGAACACCGCGCCCGTAAAGCTTTCCGTCTATGATTTCCGGTTTGAAAGGATCACAGATCCAGTTTCCGCTGCAGGGAACGACATCTACATGCCCAAGGATTCCCAGAATTTCATCCTGTTCTCCATAATCGGCATGTCCTGCGTAGTTGTCAAAATTTTCAACTGTAAGTCCCATTGAATTTGCTATTTCAAGAAAACAATCGAGAGCCTTTGCAGGACCTGCACCGAAAGGCATTCCTGCCTCCGGTGCTGCTTCCACACTGTTGATCGATACCAGTTTTATGATATCCTGGATCAGACTTTCCCGATCTGCTTTTATTTGTTTTTCAAAATCCATAACTGGCTTCCTCCTGTCTGGATAAGGTATTTATACATATAATTGAATGATTAGCATGATCGCACTGAATACGGTTGTCATACCCATAAGAGGCATGATAAATTTCAGCCATTTGTCATAGGTAACATCAACCATTGCAAGGGATGCAAGGATCAGTCCGGTCGGTGTGATGAAGGAAATCAGTCCAAGACCGTATGCGTATGCTGAAACGATGACGGATCTTGATACCCCAACGGTGTCGGCGAGCGGTGCCATGATCGGAATGGACAGAACCGCAAGACCGGAGGAAGAGGAAATGAAGAATCCAAGTACGATAAATACCAGCATCATAAGGATGATGAACAGGATCGGATTCATGCCGCTGATCGCTTTTGAGAAGAATTCAAGGATCGTATCAGAAATCATACCATCTTCCAGAATGACATTGATACCACGGGCAACACCGACAACCAGGGCAACACCCATCAGATCGGCAGCACCACCGATAAACTGATCCATAAAGTTCTTTTCGCCGATGCCGGAGGTAAAGGCGAGCAGGACCGCGCAGGCAAGGAAGAGAGCGGTCATATTATCAAACCACCATCCCTGTGAGACAAGTCCCCATACGAGTACACCAAAGGATACACCGAATACAAGGAGCGAAAGTTTCATTTTACCTGTAAATTCCGGAACCTCTCCCTGATGACCGTATTTCTGTAAATGGTATTCATACTGGTCATAGCAGATAGATTTAGACGGATCATCCTTTACCTTCTTTGCGTAACGAAGAATATAGATCAAGGTGATGATGATTCCGAGCACCAGTGCGATACCACGGATTCCCATTCCGTCAGCAAGGCTGATTCCGGCTGCGTTTGATGCATTTCCTACGGAAAACGGGTTAATGGTAGGGAACATGGTTCCGATGGAAGAACCCATATAAATGGCAGCGATACAGACCATAACATCGTATCCGGCCGCAAGGAATACCGGAACAAGGATTGGATACAGAGCAATGGTTTCTTCGGCAAGACCAAAGGTTGTTCCACCTGCCGCAATAATAATGGTGATCAAAATAATCAGGATATATTCTTTCCCTTTTGTGACTTTGGAAAGAGCGGCAATTGCTGCATTGAATGCGCCCATATAATTCAGGACACCGATACATCCGCCCAGAATGAATACGAAGAGGATGATATCAATGGTATCATATACACCTTTGATGGCAGCGAGAAGGATTTTGAATACTCCCTGTGGCTGTTGTTCTACTTTTTGATAAGTTCCCGGAACGGCAATTGGTTTGCTGATGCTTCCATCCAAAAATTTGTTCAGATTACCGGTGACACCAAGTTCATCCAGCGTTTCCTGAGTGGGAGCCATTTCTGTAACGTCACCATCCGGTGTAGTGATTTCAAATACATCATGATCTGCGTTGTAGGTTAATTTGGAATAAAGTCCTGACGGTACGATTGCGGTTAAAATAGCGGCAAAAATAAGGACGATAAATAATACGGTAAGCGCAGAAGGAAAAGAGATTTTTTTCTTTTTCATAATCGGTACCTCTGTTTTCTATTCATTTGCAAATATTTTTACAAGTTCTACGATCACACGGACAGCAGCTTCCATGCCTTCTATGGTCACATGCTCTAATGGTCCGTGATAGCCATGACCTCCGGTGCCAAGGTTTGGACAAGGAAGTCCTTTGAAAGACAGCTTGCAGCCATCTGTGCCGCCTCTGATCGGAGAAATATCTTCCGGGACATTTGCGTTTGCACAAGCCTGTCTTGCGTAATCGATCAGATACATATGCTCTTTAATAATACATTCCATATTCTTATATTCGTCTGTCAGAGTCAAAGCAACTGTTCCCGCTCCCCAGAACTCATTTAAGGTTTTCTCGATATGGCGGAGTGTATTTTTTCGAGCCTCAAAGCTGTCTGTATCATGATCGCGGATAATATATTCAGCGATGGCATATCCTTCGTCGCCGTGAATACTCAGAAGATGGTAAAATCCTTCGTACTCTTCGGTATATCTCGGAATCTCATATCTTGGAAGCATATTGTTGATATCTGCTGCGATGAGAACCGCATTGATCATGACATTTTTTGCAGATCCGGGATGAACATTCTTCCCGTTGATTTCAAATTTTGCTTCACAGGCATTGAAATTCTGGTATTGGATCTCGCCTTCTCCATCTCCGTCCATTGTATAGGCAACTTCAGCATCAAAAGCTTCAAAATCGAAATGAGCAGCACCGCTTCCGCATTCTTCATCCGGTGTAAATGCTACACTGATCTGACCATGAGGAATCTGCTCTGTCTGCAGGATTTCCAGCAGCTGCATGATTTCTGCAATACCGGCTTTGTCGTCTACTCCGAGGATGGTATTTCCGTCAGAGGTAATTAAGGTACGTCCCTTTAAAGCTTTTAAATGTGGGAAATCCTTTGTGGTAAGAATTCTTCCACTGTCTCCAAGGACGAGATCTTCACCATTATAATCTGGTGTACAGACAGGATGAATTTCTCCTTCGCAGAATTCCTGAACGGTATCCATGTGTGCAATAAATCCCAGTTTTTTTCTGGTCTCATAACCGGGAGTAGCCGGGAGAATTCCATAGACAAAACACTTGTCATCCAGAATCACTTTGGTAAGTCCGAGATCTTTTAATTCATCGGCAAGGATTTTCGCAAGATTAAACTGACATGATGTAGTTGGAACCTTATCACTGTTTTCGTCACAAGGTGTTTTGATGGAAATGTATTTTAGTAATCTTTCTTCAACTTCCATTTGTAATCCCCTTTCATTTCTTCCTTGATTTTTAGTTACACAAATTTATGAGTTGATTGTGTTTGACAACCTCATTTTATGCGGATTAAACCAAAATGACAAAGGAGGTGTGTTTTATTGACAGGAAAAAAATGAACGTGTTATTATTGAAATAATAGAAAAAACATGCTGCAAAATGCAAATTTGGGAAAATGCGACAAAATTTATGCACATGTCATAAAAAAATTGATTTAAAGGAAAGAAAATTGGTATGAATGTAGATGAAAGAGTAGGTCAGAATATCAGAAAATACCGTATGGCGTATAATATGACCTTAAAAGAACTGGCGGTACTGTTACATAAGAGTGTGTCGACAGTTTCTAAATACGAAAAAGGAGATATTTCATTGGATATGTCGACATTTGTGGAGCTGTCACGGATCCTGAAAGTATCTCCGCTGGCAATTATTGGGGATGAGACTGCAAAAGAAGAGGAAGAATGCCGTTATGCAGAGAAGATCGAAAAATTGTATATGTATAGCTATGATGCAATCGGGAAGGTGATCATCAAAAGTGTGATCGAACAGCAGGTAGTTGAAGGAAATGGGAATCGATATAAAGTACATCTTTTTAATGATGTAAGTGAGATTCGGGAACCGGGAGATTGCAGTGGACTTTATACAGGAGAATATGAGAAAGAAGGCTTTATCGGAACCTATATGCTGCATAATCAGGCATTAAAGTCGGAGCATATCATGATTTCCTGTGTTAATAATCTGGTAAATCCCGGGCAGCAGCTTGCACTGGTATCGGGGCTGTCGAATTATACGATGCTTCCGATTACCTTTAAAGCAGTAATTTCAGAAAAAGAGATCGTGAATAAAGAAAAGCTGATGAATCTGCTTACCTTCAATAAAGACGATATCAAACAGATGAAACAGATTAATTATCTTACAATACAGAATATGAAGTAAAGAGGAGTAGAAAATGACGAAAAAACAAAGGACATTGGAAGTAATCGAACGCCTCCGAAAAGAGTATCCGGATGCAGACTGTACCCTGGATTATGATCAGGCATGGAAACTTCTGGTCAGTGTACGGCTTGCCGCACAGTGTACGGATGCAAGGGTAAATGTAGTCGTAGAAGGTTTATTTGCAAAATATCCGACAGTAGAGGCCCTTGCAGAAGCAGATGTAAATGATATCGAAGAGATTGTGCGTCCTTGCGGGCTTGGAAAAAGTAAGGCACGGGATATCAGTGCCTGTATGAAGATGCTTCGGGATGCGTATGGCGGAAAGATTCCGAAGGATTTTAATGCGATCTTAAAGCTGCCTGGTGTTGGGAGAAAGAGCGCGAACCTGATCATGGGAGATGTATTTGGTGAGCCTGCGATCGTAACAGATACCCATTGTATCCGTCTGGTGAACCGTATTGGACTGGTAGACGGGATTAAGGATCCGAAGAAAGTAGAGATGGAACTCTGGAAGCTGGTTCCGCCGGAGGAAGGAAGCGATTTCTGTCACAGACTGGTGTACCACGGAAGAGAAGTTTGTACGGCAAGGACGAAGCCGCACTGTGACAGATGTTGTCTGGCGGATATCTGTAAGAAGGTCGGGGTAGAAAAATAAATGCAATATACAATTCCGGATTATTATAAAGAGTTCACCTGCATCGCAGACAAATGTGAAGATACCTGTTGTGCAGGGTGGAAGATTGTAATTGACAAAAAATCACTGAATAAATATAAGCATGTGAAAGGAAAATTCTGGTTTACGATGTTGAAATCCGTGGACTGGATCCGTGGCATTTTCAGGCAGGATAAAGAAAAGCGATGTGCATTTTTAAATGACTGTAATCTGTGTGAGATGCATGCGAATCTCGGAGAGAAAAGTCTGTGTAAAACCTGCCGCCTGTATCCGAGACATGTCGAGGAGTTTGAGGATGTACGGGAGATTACCCTGTCGGTATCCTGTCCAGAGGTGGCAAGGATTTTGATGGAGAAGAAAGAGCCGGTCCGTTTTCTTACTTATGAAAAAGAAGGAGAAGAGGAATACGAGGAATTTGATCCGTTTCTGTATTCTATGCTTGTAGATGCGAGAGATGCAATGCTTGAAATTCTGCAGGACCGGGAACATTCATTAAAAATAAGAGTGGGACTGATTCTTGGAATGGCGCATGATCTGCAGGGCAGATTTAACCGGGAACAGTTATTTTCCTGCGAGGAAGTCATTGAACGTTATCAGACAAAGAGTGCCAGAAAGTTTGTACGGAAACTTTGGAAAGAAGAAAAGCCGTCTGTGCAGGAAAGATGGGAGATGGCGCATAAGATGTTCCGGGAACTTTATGAATTGGAACTTCTACGTGAGGACTGGGATATGCTTCTGATGGAGAGCGAAGAACTTCTGTATTCACATGGAGCAGATGCGTATAAAGGAATCTCGTCTGACTTTAAGCGGTGGGCGAAGGAAGAGAGCAATATCCAGATCCAGGCAGAGCAGCTGCTGGTGTATTTCATTTTCACTTATTTCTGTGGCGCAGTTTATGATGGAAGGATTTATGCGAAGGTGCAGATGGCAGTAATAAGTACTTTCCATATTTATGAGCTGTGGAAAGCACGGTGGATAAAAAATGAAGGAGAGCTTACACCAGAAGAGATCGTAGAGCTGGTGTACCGGTATTCGCGGGAGATTGAGCATTCGGATAAGAATCTGGAGCGGATGGAAAAGATGATGCTGCGGGACAGGCTGCCGTGGTATAGGGGATAATAAATAGATGCGTGGTGTGTATAATTAGAATAAGGGAGTTTTACTTTATAACTGATTTCGGTGATAGAGCAAAACTCCCTTATAATTTTAGTCTCTATGCATAGAGAACTTATCCATATCGTAATTCTTCAGATTATCAAGAATTCCACGATCGTCAGCCTGAGAGATCAAGGCATCACGGTTCTTCTTGGAAGCCATCTGGTCATTGAATGAACTTGGACCGCCGACACATCCGCCGTCACATGCCATGCCTTCGATGAAGTCTTCCGGAAGACGTCCAACCTTCATGAGAAGGAGGGCTTTCTTACATTCCTGAGAACCATTTGCACGACAGACTTTCGCATCGATGCAGTTGTCAGATTCTTTCAGACTTTCCAGAACAGCTGCTGTTACACCGCCGGAATTTGCAAAACGCTTACCGAAGGTGGATGCGATCTGATCATCGTTTGCAGCCGGCTGCAGTACGACGCTCTTCGCTTTCATGATCGCACGGATCTCACTGTAGGTCAGTACATAGTCTGCATTGCCCGGAATCTGCTGATCCACAACCTCAGACTTCTTTGCGATACACGGTCCGATAAATACCGTGATGGCTTCCGGATCTCTTGCCTTGATGAGGCGGGAAACCGCACACATCGGAGATACCGTCGTCGATACACAGTCTGCCAGATCCGGATAGTGCAGGCGTACCATATTTACGAATGCCGGACAGCAGGAGGTAACTTTCTTCTCGCCCGCCTTGTAAGCTTCCGCCCACTCCTCGGACTCGTAAGCCGCCGTCATATCACCGCCGAGACCTACGTCGAAGAAATCGGTAAACCCGAGTTCTTTCATCGCATTCTTCCAGCTTGCCATCGTGATGTCATCCCCGAACTGTCCCTCGGTCGCCGGTGCAGCCATCGCATAGACATGCTTACCCTCGCGCAGTGCGTTGATTACATCTACGATAAAGCTCTTGGAGCCGATCGCTCCGAACGGACAGCTGTGGATACATTTACCGCAGCGGATACATTTCTTCTTATCGATGACGGAGATCCCGTGCTCATCGTATGTAATCGCGTTGACCGGACAGCTGAACTTACACGGTCTCTTCAGATGTGCGATTGCATTGTACGGACAGGCCTGCGCACATCTTCCACATTCTTTACATTTTGCAGGATCGATGTGGGAGCGGGTTCTTCCCGGCTCAATCGCACCGAATTTGCAGGCATTGATACAAGCCTTTCCAAGACAGTTCTGGCAGTTCTCCGTTACAATATAACTGGAAATCGGACAGTCCTCACATGCAGAACTGATGACCTGAATCACATTGCCATCATCAGTCAGACCTGGCGCTTTGCCCTCCGCCAGACGGACTCTCTGTCTGATAATCTCTCTTTCTTTATAAATACAGCAGCGAAACTGCGGTGTCGGACCTGGGATCAGGCTCATTGCGATATTGTCTCTCTTCTCGTCAAGCTCACCGGCAAATGCCAGCTTTGCCACTTCATAGAGTACGTCGTGTTTGATTTTGATCACATTTTCATCAGCATACATCGTGTTTTACCTCGCCCTTTTCTATTCGTTAATTTTTTAACCATCTTAGACATTATATATTATCTGTATGGAATTGCAAGAGAAACGCATGTATTTCTTTGCGTACATGATGTATACTGTCAAATTGTAAAAAATCCGACTGCTGTTTTGTGCAATATTTTCCCGGGAAGCCCACTGTACTGTTACTTTGGTACCTGTTCCATCAGGAACGACCGCATCTGCTCCTCTTCCCAGATCACGGGAACGGGGTAGTTCGGATTGCCCTCTTTGAGCGCGCGCGCCGCAAGTTCCGGCACGTCCTCCTTGCGCAGCATGACAAGCTGCTCCGGGATGCCCATGCTCCGGTTCATCCGGCGGATTCTCTCGATAAACGCCTCCGCCAGCACGGCATCCGTCTCCTTGCTGTTTCCATCCTCCGCCCCGGATGCGCACACTTTCCTCTCCATTCCTGCTCCGGACATTCGTACATCCCTCTCCGACTCTGCTCCGGACATTCGCTCTTCCCTCTCCGGCTTACCCCCGGACACACGCATTTTCCTCTCCAGCCTGGCCAGCGGCTCATACACGGCACTCCCGTATGCCGCAAGCACCTTCGGCAGCAGAATCGCATTCGCTTCCCCGTGCGGGACATGGTAGAGTCCGCCGATCCCATGTGCAATCGCATGCACGTACCCGACATAGGCATTGGTAAACGCGATCCCCGCCTCGTAGGAACCGGTCAGCATATTCATCCGCGCCGCCTTGTTCGCAGGCTCGCGGTAAGCCGTCAGCAGATTGGCACCAATCAGGCTCACCGCCTTCATGGCATGCGCTTTCATCTTCGGGGAACAGAACCGGTTGCAGTACGCCTCCACCGCGTGCGTCATCGCATCCATCCCACTATAGGCGGTCATATCCGGCGGCAGGGAACAGCTAAGTCCCGGATCGAGAAATGCGTAGCGCGGTATGAGACAGTAATCCATGACGGCATGCTTATAGTGGCATGTCTCGTCCGTGATGACAGCCGCCAGCGTCACCTCCGAACCGGTTCCCGCCGTCGTCGGCACTGCAAGAAGGAGTGGCAGCTTTTTGTGAATCTTGAGCATCCCGCTCATTTTTCCGACCGGGAGATCTCTCTTTACAGCGCGCGCTCCCGCGACCTTGGCGCAGTCTATGACAGAGCCGCCTCCGATGGCAAGGATCGCCTCACAGCCGGATACCAAAAAACATTCCGCTGCCGCATCCACCTCCGCCACGGTCGGATCAGGCGATACACCTGTGTATAACACCGTCCGGATGCCGGCATCCTCACACTGCGCCAGAAGCGGCGCGATCGTCCCGCGCCGGATCGTTCCCGGCGTGGTGATGACCTGCACCCCTTTTATCCCGTGTGTTTTCAATAATTCCGGTATCCTGGTGATACACCCGTCCCCCTGCACCAGCGTCTGTCTTCCCGCAGGAAACAGGGAAAGCATCCCCGCGCAGAGCGCCTGATAGACGCGGTATATGGCATGTTTTCCGTTCATCTTATTCCTCCTGCCCTTATGCTTCCCCATCTTTCTGCAGGGCATACTTTTTCACATAATGATGATGCTGGATCGCCACATTGACCGGAGAGAGCGTTGCCGACGCGCCCGTCGCGCGCACATGCAGACAGCAGACCGCCGCCTTTGCCACAAGCGCCTTTAACGCTTCCACATCATCCGCCGTTCCCGCGGATACCACAACGCCGACCCGCGGCACAAGCACCGCGCCGTATTTTCTTAAGAGTCCGAGCATGTCCCTGCGCACATGCAGGCAGCACGGAATCTTCCTGCCGATCATCTGTGCCATATCATCCACCTGTGCCGGGATTCCCCGCCCGCTCGCCGCGCAGAGAAGGACTGCCGGCGTATCGCAGATTCCCACATAATGAAAATGCTTCTGTAAGACGTGAAACAGCTTTTCCTGGCGCTTCTGGTCTTTTCTCGGCTTCTTTTTCGGCTGTCCCAAAATGCTCCTCTTACAGATCTCCTCTAAGAGCATGGCGCGGGAAAACGCCTCCTCCCTGTCCTTTCCGCAGATCAGCACGCCGTGGTGCACCATAAAGACCACCTTTGCTCCTGACTGCATGGCATCGTAGACCGCCCCTGCAAGCTTCTCCGTACTGGAAAGCCCGTATGCCGCTCTCGCGATCCCGCCGAGCTTCTCTGCCTCTTCCTCCGTCATGGCAAGCTGCTCAAAGCCGCAGAGCCCGATCGCCGTGGCATAGGTCTGATGGGTGTGAATGACATACCCCACCTCCGGGAATGTCTGATACGCCGCCAGATGCACACCCTTTTCGCTCGAAGGCTTATGCGCGCCGCAGCACACACCGTTTCTTATGTCCATCAGCACCAGATCCCGCGCCGTCATCGTCTCATAATCCAGCCCGCTCGGCGTGATAACAAAATGATTCTCGTCGATACGGCAGCTGATATTGCCCCAGGTTCTCGCCACCAGTCCCGCCTGCTGCAGCTTTTTTCCCTCCGCTGCGACAAGGCGTCTCGCCATCTGTTCTTCCATTCCAGTCTCCTCCGCTTCTGCCGGTGCCCGCTGTCACCCGGCTTTTTCTCTATTCTCTATTATCTTCCATCAGAAGCTGTTTTGCAACCGCATGTGAAACATTATATGTCCGAAGTCCCGTCTCATTTAATGCCTCTTCATTCGCCTCGCAGTACAGCTGATACCAGCCCTGCTTTCTGTAGTCCGCCGCACCGCTTTTTCCCGCATATTTTTCAATTGCCAGCGCCGCATCCGTCGAGAGCGTGTAAAGATAGCTGTAGTCCACCGTCTCCTCCCCGGACGCTTCCCACGAGGTATGCGTCAGATTGTAAGCGGCGATAAAATAATCCACATGCGAAAAGGAAAATACGAGATACACCGTTCCCACCAGAACAAATCCATACCGGAACAGCGGGAACTGCGGTTTTACAATCTTTGCGATCACGCCAGCCATCAAAAGTGCAATTACCGCCAGTGCCACCAGCACCGACACACGCAGAAACGTCAGTTGGTACGCCCGGATATAGAGAAGCATCCGGCAGGCGCTCGACGCTGTCATAATAAGCGTGCAGCCTGAAATGGCAAGGAGCAGCGCCTTCAATACTCTGTTCTCCTTAAAATAGCTCTGGATGGAAAGCACCGCCGCCAGATTCAGCACGCACACGAACAACAGCTGGAAAAAACCGCGTCTGGCGTACTCCGCATAAGTAACCCCCGCCGGGAGCTGCATGTTTCCGATAAAAAGATACACGATCTGGATTGCCGAAAACAGAAGATACAGCACGGCAATCGGCGCGGTAAACGCAATCGCTATCAGCGGTTCCGCCGTTTTTCCGGCGGAAGGCTTAATGTCTGCCGCATGCTTTTGTACATACCGCACACCGCAGTAGGAGGATAAGAATCCAAACACCAGCATGAGCAGAATCCGAAGCAGCTTTGCCGGGAACCGGAACACTCCCGCAAACCGTACGAGCAAATCTGCAAATACCATGTCCGCAGACATTAAAAGGAGCACAAGAACCATCAGACAGGGCACCGCCGCACAGATCCCGATGAGAACATACCAGCCCGCATGGCTCTCCCTTGTCTTTTTGCTGCGGTAAAATGCTCCGCCATCCGCAAACGGCTTCCCGATAAAGCAGACCGCCCCGCACACCGCCGCCACAATCTCCGCCAGATATTTTCCGAAATTCCATCCGGTATCCTGCGCGAAGTTGTGCAGAAGAATCCCCACAAGCAGCACGAAAATAATAAGATCATTCATCCAGCCGATCCATTCGTTTCCCGTCAGAACGGTAGAGATTCCAAGCAGTACAATCATCCCCAGCACAATGCCATTGTCCCGTCTCTCCTTTTCCCCGAACATCCGGAACACAAAACGTACATACCACACACTCGCCGCCACCCACAGCACCGACGCCAGTCCCATCACGTTTTCAAACAGGCATCCCGTGTATACAAGCGCATAGAGCAGGCTGGCGCCCGCCAGCTTCCCGAAAATCTTTGCCCCTTCCTGATTCTCTTCCTCCGGAATCATTTCCTTCGAATTCATTTCCCTACCGATCATGATCTCTTCCATCGCCGTTCTCCTCCCCTTCTTCCTCTACATACTCCAGAATATCTCCCGGCTGACACCCTAATGACCGGCAGATCTTATCAAGCGTATCCATCCGGATCGCCTTTGCCTTTCCGTTCTTTAAAATCGAAATATTTGCCATTGTAATGCCGACTTTTTCCGATAACTCGGTCACGCTCATTTTTCGCTTCGCCAGCATGACATCTATATTGATCCTGATTGCCATTCTCTTCCTCATTTCCGGACGATCCGCTGCCGTCCTATATTGTCAGTTCCGCATCCTGCTTCATCTCGTATGACTTGTAGATCAGATGGGACAGCGCCGCCGCAAGCACCGCGATCACCACATTGATAAAAATGAGCAGAATCATAAAAATCAGAAATGCCGGTCCAAGCGCCCGCTTTGCCGCGAGGAACAGAATTCCTGCAAACCAGACCACCGCCAGCACAAACGCCAGCCTGCTGATTACCACAAACGACCTTGCATTCTCGCTGGAAAAAGAATTGTCGCGTCCGATCTGCACGCAGACCTTCCAGAACTGATAGAGAATCGCATAGCAGAACACTGCAATGCCCCACCCGTAGAGAATCCCCGGAATGCGGAGCGCTGCGTAGTCCGGATATGTCACCGCCATGTCCCATGCCAGATACGGCACCACCAGCCCGAAAAACAACAGTCCCATCCCTGCAATCGAAAGTGTGATCCCCTTTAACCAACCTGCCACCTGTTTCTGACTCATAATTACCTCTTTTCCGCAATCTTGCTGCTGTATTTTTCTCACAGCTTTATTATATCCATGTTTTTCCATTTTGCAATATATTTTTATCGTTTTTCGATAAATTCATATCGTTTTAAGGAAATCTTAAGAAACAAAAAGAGCACCGATCTCTCGGTACTCTCCAGTGGAAGCAACGGGGCTCGAACCCGTGACCTCTCGCGTGTGAGGCGAACGCTCATCCCGGCTGAGCTATGCTTCCATATCTGCTATTATAGTCCTTTCGCAGAAAAATACAACCTCAATTTAAAAATTCCTCTTTCTCGAGCAAAAGCCGCATGGCCCACGGCGGCACCGCCGCTTCGTCATAGTCCTCCAGAAACAGAAACGCAGTCCGGTAGTCCGGGCGCTTTGCCGGATACCGCCCCTTTCCGTCCGTAAAATAGAGCAGTCCCGCCAGCTCTTTTAATTCTCCCTGTTCCAGAAGATCATTAACATAGGAAAACGCCGGGCGAAAATCCGTGCCGCCCCCGCCAAGGAGTGTAAAGTTCTTAAGAAACACCTCCATCTCCTGCTCACCCGTGATCTTTGCATCGCTTCGCACCGCATTGTCGCTCTGTAAAACCCGGATCACGGAACGCGCAAAGAAACTGTCGCTCTGGTGCAGGATGTTTGCCGTCTCGCGCAAAAACTGTTCGACCAGTTCACCGCTGGTGGAATAGCTGGTGTCAATCACGATCACAAACTCGCGGATCTTCTTTACCTCCCTGCTCTCAAGCGGCTCGATGAGCGGCAGATTCCCGTATACCGAAAGTCCGTACGTGTAATAACTCAGATCAAATTCCTCCGGGTCGGCATGCAGTTCCTCGTGCAGCACGGCAAATTTCTGCAGGAAATCCCGGTAGCTTCGTCTGCTTTTCCCCGCCGCAAGCTGCGCCGCCAAAAGGTCTTCACCGTCCTTGGGCTTCTCTCCCCGCCGCTCCTGCTCCATGCGGGTCTGCCTGGCGATCTGATTCCACTTTTTCTGATTGTCCGCCGCAGCCGCACACTTTGCCGCATCGTCCTCCCGCTTCGGCCAATATTTGTGACTGTCCGTGTAAAATTCGCGCGCTAACGCCTGCCATTCCTCACAGACCGGCATTCCCTCCGCCGGCAGCGGGAAATAGCGCTCCCACAAAAGATCGTAGACGACGGCAGCCGACACGCCCTTCTTTTGCTCCCGCAGTTCTTCGTACAGCTTCTGGCGCGTCCAGCTTAAGATCCGTTTCGTACATTTTTTTCCCAGACCGTCAATCGTATATTCCACAGCAACATCACAGGCGAGATTCCACAGCCGCCTGTCGCGGTTCCCCGCAATCCACGGATGGGAGAAAATACAGTGCAGCACTGTGTGAAGATAGGCACGGTTTAGGTACGGTGCATTTTTCTCAAACACACGCAGTATCTGCTCTGTGGAGTAGAACAGATGTCCCCCGTCCGTGGCAAAGCTCTGCAGCGACGCATCCGCCTGCGGCACAAGCGCCGAGAATGCGACGTCCAGATACCGCAATTCCAGGTACAGTTCGTTGCGCACATAAGAAAGTATCTTTTCCGCCATCTGCACTTCCCATTCTTCCTGTGTCTGTATATGTCCCATGTCCTCTCTCCTCTTCCGGTTTCTTTTTCAGAATACCCTGCATCCGCACGTACTTTTCCGTGTAAAAACAATCTTAAAAATCGTCAAACGAATAGCGCTCGTCCGGTGTTTTCTCCGCGAAATACTGCTGCATCAGATGAAGCAGCGCCGCCGCTCCCTCCGCCCAGTCCGCTTCCCCCGCACGCATGGCGCACGCCGCCACGTCCTCCCGCGTCAGAAACTTCCGGCTGCAGCAATCTTCCGCCAGTTCCAGATCCCGGTCATCCGTGATGCGGCGGATGAGATAACCGCTGTGCGCCTTCAGATACTCCTCGTAGAGTCCGCGCGACGCCTCCGAAAGTTCCGCCGCATAGCGCACGCGGTCGAGTGCCAGCCGTCCCAGCGTTGCCTCCGATTCATCCACACACGCCTGCGGGAAAATCTTATCGTACTGTGCAAAATCGAGCACGTCCTCGCGGAAGCTCTGTCTCGCCCGGAATCCCTCCCCCACAATATTTCTGCCGAAAATATGTGCCGGCGCGATCTCGTCATAGCTCTCATAATATTCCGGAAACAGCAGCTTCGCCCACACGCCGTTTTCGCCGCTTAAGGCCACTTCCAGATCCGACGAAAGCTGTGCCAGCAAAAGCCTGAGCCCCGTCTTTTGCCCGGGGTCCGCATGCAGTAACAGCCGCGACAGGCTCCGGCAGTTCATAAACGCATCGCTCCCCAGCGTGTCTATCCCGCTTCCAAGCTCCAGTTCCGCCAGCTCCGTGGCATTATAAAAAGCAAAGTTTCCGATCTTTTTTATGCCCTCCGGCAGCGTCACGCGCGTTATATACGCCCCTGCCAGTTCCGCCAGCGCACCGTCTGCTCCCGGCTCTGCTCCCGGTGCGCCATCCGCTCCCGGCATCACGTCTGCCTCCCTGTCCGGCGCTGTCTCCGGTACACCGTCTGCTCCCGGCTCCGCCTGCATCTCCCCGTCCGGCGCTGTCTCCGGTGCGCCGTCTGCCTCCGTCTCCTCCTGCACGTAGCTGCACCGGTATTCTGCGGGGAGATGTGCCTGCGCCGCAAAGCAGTAGTCCCCGATCTCCGTAATCGCTCTTCCCTCTATCTCTGCCGGGAAACGCGGCTCCGGCGTCCCACCGAACGCCCGGAGCAGCCGCGCGCCTCCCTCATTTGTCAACTCCCAGTATAACTTATAGTTCATCTTCTGCTCCTAATGTAAACTCTACGCTCCATTATACGAAAGGCGTTTTTCTCTGTCAAATCTGCGTCATTCCGCCCAGCAGAATTCCGGTGTTGTCCCGGTAGATCCCCGCGAAATCCGACATGGGAAGCGGATTTTCCCCCCTCCCGGCCTCGATCGTGCAGCCCGGTCTGTCATATTCCTGGATAAACCAGTCCTTATAACCGGCATATCCCGACTGTGCGGGCGTCTCCTCCACGGTATAACCGCTGACTTTCCCGAAATACTGCGCAATCTCGTAGGAGCGTGCCGGTTCATAGTCCAGATACTTCCAGTAGATGACCTCACCCTGCGTGTGATACGCAAGGATCAGCCTGAAATCATGTGCTCTGGTGAACGCGTACACCGCCTCGCTCTCGGGCGCCGTCAGGGGTACCTCTCCCACATAATCTCTGGGCGCCGGCTTCGTGTACCCCTGCGCATATTTAATTCTCTTTGCGTTTTCCCAGCCTGCCGGAAACTGTAGATTTAAATCTATGCCCTCGATATTCGCCTTCCATCCGGCCGGAAACGGAATTGCCGGATAATCCGATGCAATCTGCTGCGCCCGCCGGTAATACCCGCCGTCCGTAAGCAGCCCGTTCACCAGATCCACCCCGTCGGGATTGACGAGCGGCACAAGGAAAAGCCGGTACTCCTCAAACAGTTCCGCCGCCGGCACGCCGTAGAGCGCCGTTCCTTTTTCGTACGCCTGCGCATATTCCTCCGCAAATTTGAGCAGAACCGGCGTTGTGATGCTCTCATTTGCATGAAAAGATGCGTTGTAGAATACCTCTTTCTCCCCGTTTCCGATCTCCAGATACGAAATCGACTTTCCCATCACACTTTTGCCGATCTCCCCGCTCTTTAAAAACGGGTAGCGCGCCAAAAGCCCGTCAATCACTGCCGCTGTGAGCAGCGACGTATAAGGCACCTCCACCGACGTTACCGGGTCTTCAAAAAGGATCCGGTTCTCTCCCTCCTCCGTGGCGTATCCTCTCAGATACGGCAGCAGCTTTTCCCAGACAGATCGATCCACCACGCATATGCGGTCCGGCGTGCGGTCGGTCTGCAAAAAATCAGCGAGCGCCCGGCAGGTGTTCGTTCCAAAGATGCCGTCCACCAAAAGCGGATACCCCGCGCGCTTTAACGCCAGCTGCATGTAAGATACCAGGATTCCCCGGTCTCCCTGATACAGATTTTTCAAATTCTCCTTCTTTCCGGCACGAGAAACTCCTCCCCTGCCATACTCCTTCTTCTTATTTTATGCAGACACGCAGCCATTTAGCTGTCACTTTTCCACAGACGCAAAACGGACATGGGTGGAAAAACAGTCCGTGTCTTTCCCTCCATGTCCATTTTAAGATTGTTATAGGGCTCTCCGCCTCCGGTTAGCAGGCTTCGATCTCCTTGATACTGCATTCGTTGCCGGTCACAAGATACGTTTCATAGCTTCCACAGTGCGGGCACTGTCTTCCGTAAGTAACCGTCTCATAGGTCTTCTGACAGTCCTCACAGATTGTGACCGCCGGAAGGGACTCAATTTTCATCTCGCACTCTGCGATCAGCGGATTCTTTTTGCGGTAAAATTCCCAGCACTCCGTCAGATATTCCGGCACAATACCGCTGACCTCACCGATGTCCAACGTGACAGATCCTATTTTTTTTAATTCGTTCTCCGCTGCAACCTGATCCAGCGTCTTTGCGATATGAACAATAATTCCCAGTTCGTGCATATGACTCCTCTTAATTCTTGTTGCGCTTGATCGCAAACTGACGCTTTAACGCATACGGTGCAATTGCTTTCAGTTTGTCCTCAGACTTCCACATACGGCTTGCATCCGGCAGATCACGTGTCAGATGGATCGCATCAAACTCACACTTCGTCGTACAGATTCCACAGCCGATACACTTATTCTCATCCACAACCGAAGCTCCGCAGCCGAGGCAGCGCTTTGCCTCTGTCTTGATCTGCTCCTCGGTGAGTGTGCAGCGCAAGTCGCGGAATGTCTCCTTTGCCACGCCGGCTTTTGTGCCCGGAATCTGGCGTTTTGCGTTGTCAAATGTCTCCACGTCGATGTTGTTCTTATCCAGCTCGATGAACTCTCTGCGGTTACGTCCGAGTGTTAAGCTCTGTCCCGGATTGACAAAACGATGCATGGATACAAATCCTTCTTTTCCTGCTGCAATGGCATCGATGGCAAAACGCGGTCCTGTGTATACATCACCGCCGACAAAGATATCCGGCTCTGCGGTCTGATAGGTTACCGGGTCAGCGATAGCTCCGCCGTTCGGTCTGATCTCCACTTTTGTTCCCTTTAACAGATCTCCCCAGACGATGGACTGTCCGATGGAAAGCAGCACGTTCTCGCACTCAACGGTCATCAGATCATTCTCATCATACTGCGGGTTGAAACGTCCGTCCGCATCCTTGACGGAGAGACACTTCTTGAAGACGATTGCCTTCACTTTTCCGTTCTCTGTCAGAATCTCCTTCGGACCCCAGGAATTGTTTACGGAAATGCCCTCTTCCTCAGCCTCTGCCACTTCATCCTTTGCCGCCGGCATGATGTCGCGGGACTCCAGACAGAACATGGAAACCTCACCGGAACCTGCGCGCAGCGCTGCTCTTGCCACATCGACTGCCACGTTACCGCCGCCGACAACGACGGTTCTTCCGGAAAGCTTTGTGCTCTCATCCAGGTTCACGCTTCTTAAGAATTCCACACCGGTCTTCACGCCATCAGCGTCCTCGCCCGGAACTCCGGCCTTGCGTCCGCCCTGTGCACCGATTGCCACGTAGAATGCCTTAAAGCCCTCCTCGCGGAGCTGCTGGATCGTCACGTCTTTTCCTACCTCTACGCCGCACTTGAAGGTAACGCCCATCTGGCGGAGAACCTCGATCTCTGCGTCAATGATATTTTTCTCCAGACGGAACGACGGAATACCGTTTAACAGCATACCGCCCGGACGAGACTCTTTCTCGAATACCGTTACCGGATAACCCATCTTTCTGCAGTAGAACGCTGCGGAAAGACCAGCCGGGCCGCCGCCGACAATCGCAATCTTCTGCGGCAGATCCACGCCGGTTCCAAGATGGTTGACAATCTCCGGGATATAGCGCTTATCCGCATGCATCTCCTGCTCTGCGATGAATTTCTTGATCTCATCGATGGCTACCGCCTGATCGATCGTTCCTCTGGTACATGCATCCTCACAGCGGCGGTTACAGATAGAACCACAGACTGCCGGGAACGGATTCTCGTTCTTGATCAGCTTTAAGGCATCCATGTATCTGCCTTCCGCTGCCATCTTCACATAACCCTGTACTGGAACGTGTGCCGGACAGGCAGTCTTACACGGAGCTGTACCGGTCTCATAGCAGTTGATCTGGTTCTTGTCACGGTAATCTGTGCTCCACTTCTCCGATCCCCACTTTGTCGCATCCGGAAGCTCCTGCTTCGGATAAGTGATCTCACCGTTCTTTGTGCACAGCTTCTGTCCGAGCTTTGCAGCACCGGTCGGACAATACTCCACGCAGCGGCCGCATGCCACACAGTTTTCCTTGGTCACATGTGCGCGGTATGCAGAGCGGGACATGTTCGGTGTATTGAACAGCTGGGAGGTGCGCAGCGCGTTGCAGACGCCGACTGCACAGTTGCAGATTGCAAAAATCTTATCCTCGCCGTCGATATTGGTAATCTGATGTACATAACCCATCTTCTCGGCGCGCTCTAAAAGCTCTAACACTTCGTCAAGCTCCACATAGTGTCCTCTTCCGGTCTGTACCAGGAAGTCTGCCATATCGCCGACACCGATGCACCACTCGCCCTCGATATCGCCGGTTCCCTCTCCGCGGACTCTCTGCTGCAGACGGCAGGAACACTGCCCGATCGCATACTTGTCCTTGTATTTTTTCAGCCAGTGGGAAATGTGTTCCACATCTGCAGATTCCTGCGCTGCCGGAATTGCCTTCTCTACCGGGATAACATGCATACCGATACCGGCTCCGCCGAGCGGCACCATCGGTGTCACCTTCTCTAACGGAAGTCTTGACATATTCTCAAAGAAATCAGCGACCTCTGTGTGCTTTTCCACCTGCTCTTTGTTCATTACCATGAACTCGGCGCTTCCCGGTACATACATCGGCAGAATGTACTGCTTCTCATGCTGCGGATTCTCCCAGTTGTACTCGATGATTCCGACAACCGCCATCTCCTGCAGCAGCTTCTCAAGCTCTGCCTCCGGCTTCTTGGTCTTCTTTGCCAGCTTCGGAAGGGTAATCGGCTTGCGCACGTCCATGCACAGTGCCACTTCCGCCATCTCATCGGTAACCACACCTGCAAGACCCCAGTATTCCGGATCGTTTACCGTGAGCTTCTCCATACCAAGCTTGTACGGAATACGGTCGGTAATCTTTTTCCCGAGCTTTAAAATCAGTTCTCTTTCTTCTGCCATAACAGTCTCCTTTTTCCTTCGTTTTTCGTTGTTTTTCCTGTTTTTTTATTCTGTCTCGTCTGTTTTCGTCTTATATTTGCATAAATAGTGCGCACTCTAAGAGTGCGCATACTCATAGCCTGTGTATACCCATAAAATATGTATGCCGCTTCCGGCAGTTTTTAATTATTCCACTGTTTTACTTCCGTGCGAAGCCAGTCGTACCACGCATCCATCCCCTCGCCGGTGCGGGAAGAGATCGGAATGATCTGAATGTTCGGGTTCAGCTTCTTCACGCGCTCTTTGCATGCCTCGATGTCAAAATCAAAGTATGGAAGTACATCGATCTTGTTGATCAAAAGCACGTCGCAGATGGAAAACATTAACGGATATTTTAACGGCTTGTCATCCCCTTCCGGAACGCTTAAGATCATGGCGTTCTTTACGGCTCCCGTATCGAACTCTGCAGGGCAGACCAGATTGCCGACGTTCTCGAGAATGGCGAGATCCACGTCCTTTGTCTCGAGGCTCTCAATGCCCTGTCTCGTCATGTCCGCATCCAGATGGCACATGCCACCCGTATGGATCTGGATTGCCTTCGCGCCAGTCTGTGCGATCGTGTCGGCATCCACATCCGAATCGATATCCGCCTCCATGACTCCAATGCGCATCTCGTCTTTTAACGCGCCTATCGTCCGCACCAGCGTGGTCGTCTTTCCAGACCCCGGTGAAGACATCAGATTCAGAAGAAATGTTCTGTCTGCCTTTAACTCAGAACGAAGCACATCTGCTTCTCTGTCATTGTCTTCCAGAATGTTCTTCTTGATTTCAATCACCTTAAACTCACTCATTCGTATGCCCCTTTCCCTGTGCCGAGGTATTCCTTTGTTCGGTTGCGTTCTGGTCATACCTCATGTTTGTCTAAATTTTAACACACTTTTTCTGTGAAATCAACGCTATTTTGCACTATATTTACGGTTCTGTTTTTGTGCAATCTGCCATCTGGAATCTGGTATGACCAGTTTTCTTGCCAGAAGACAGACTTTTTTATGTAATAGGAAACTTCGTTCCTATTACACAAAAAGGAGAGCAGCGCAACAAGTGCTCTGCCCTCCTTCTTTTTAAACCTGTATGCGGTCTGCGATTTCTTTTCCAAGCGCCACCCGCTCATTCTGCACCCCTATGATCAGACTGTCCCGCAGCTTACGGATGACCTGTATGGTCTCTCCCTCCTCCACGTGATGCTGGCGCAGAAAATCGACTGCCTCCGGCAGCCCGAACATCCACTTGATCGTACATATATCTCCTGCCTGTGCTTTTGACAATGCATACATAAAAACCCCCTCCTTTTGTTCCCATTGTAAGTACCTCAATATCTGTTAGTCAATGAAAACATTTTTTATTATTATTCGCATTTTTTATCATTTAAGCATGAATTTTCTGGCATTTTCATTTTTTCGTGATATGTACGACTAATCGTTTTTTCTCATTTTCGCTCAATCGCGTGCGAGGGACAGTTCTCACAGCAGTTCCCGCAACGGAAGCAATGATTCCGATGAATCCGGTACGGCGCGCCCTCCTCAATGCACCGCTGCGGACATACTGCCGCGCAGGCGTCGCATCCCATGCAGGCTTCCGTGATGTATATCCCTTCTCCTTTACACCGACATCCCCAAGCGTGTAAGTCTCCCGGAAAATCGGATTTAACTTGATATCCATATCTTCTATAATCGGAATATATTATCTCCTTCCAAACTAAAACCCCAAGCTATCTGCATTAAGCAGAAAATATTTCATGCCCATGATTACAAATCCTTCCTCATTTCTCCAAGGCTTTTTTGTTCCATTTACTATAATAATCTTCTTAAATGAATCCGGAATATTACGGAGTGAATTAAGTTCCTGTGTCTGCTTCTCCTCAGAAGTCATATCATAAGCTACCTGAATATAATATCTCTGACTCCCCTGGTTCACTACAAAATCAACCTCTAACTGCTTATGAACCCTCTTTCCCTCACTATTCTTTGCAAATACATCCACAATACCGACATCCACATTGTAACCACGCACAAGCAGCTCATTATAAACAATGTTCTCCATAATATGAGTCGGCTCCTGCTGTCTGAAGTTCAGTCTGGCAATCATCAATGATAAGAACATTTGCACGATCCTCAGAATTCAAAGGAAGAATGGCATCCTTGATGATTCGGGTTGAAAGTATTGTTGTGAAACGGATCCAGTTAATCTGAATCATTTTCATAAAACGATATACAGTATCCTTCGCAAAATCAGGAGTGTTCCGTCGTGTGATCAGGTTCATGTACATGCTTCTGTTAGAAAAAATCAGCAGAAACAGATACTGGAAAATTTCCATTACTGGAACGCCTTTCTTTTTGTAGGCATTGGACGCTTTCAAAGCTGAAGAAACATGAAATCTCGTAAAAATCTTTTGATAGATTTTGAAATCTGCTTATCATTTTGAGTTGCTTAGCGGAATGTTTTGCACAATGAAACTTGGAATATTTTTTGTGCAATCTGCCAGTATAAACTTAAATGCAAATCTTTTGACACCCGAATCCTTTCATAAAAAAAGAGCCTTCCATATCCTATGAGATTAAATCTCAAAATTCAGATATCCGGCTCTTTTTCGTTTTCTTCAAAATTTTTAATTTTTACTTTTCTCTGTCAAATGCCGCGTAAGCGCTTCTTCTTTCAGCAACATTTCCATGATCTGTTCATATTCAAAGATGCACTGTAGTTCTTCCTCATTGAACCTGTTCAGGGCGATCTCATCCATCTGCCTGTGCATACTTTCGTCGTATCGCTGGTGCTCTGTGTAAAACTGCTCTCCCTTTTCAGTCAGAAACGCAATGATCTGCCGTTTGTTTTCTTCATTCTTCCTGCGACAGACGTATCCTTTCTTCTCCAGACGTGATGCGATCTGCGAAACTGCCCCCTGTGTAACATTCATCTCTCTGGCAATCTCAGACATAGTACGTCCTTCACCGGGACCGATCGCGATCACAAAGTGTGCCTCTCTCATGTAGAGTTTATCACCTGCCGTATACTCACGGTCTGAATCCATATACTGTACAAAAGCTCTTGCTGTATTTCCCTGCTGATGTAATAACTTTCCGATTAATTTGATACGCTGTTCCTTCATCTCTATCCCCTCCGCATATAGAATTATTGCAGACAATTCCAAAAATTGCAAGGAAACATTTTACGGCAGTAAGTTAATGTTCATTCAGCAGTAAAGCACTTGCTATTTTGCTGCGTATGATTTTTTATTTTTGCAGCATTGCAACAAACTTCAGTGTAGAGATCACACCGGTAGATAATACTCCTTCATCCACATCAAAGAAACCATTATGATGTGCTGCACCCGAACCGTAGGACGGATTATTAATTCCAAGGTGTGCCAGTACACTCGGACAAATTCTTCGATAGCAGGAGAATGACTCCGATGCATACCATGGCTCACAAGAGGAAACCGTTACGTTCTCCGGAAGTACCTCCGGCAATGCAGTGGAAATAAGATTTGAATAATACTCATCGTTGATCACTGGCGCACATAAAACACAGAAACGATCATCAAATTGTACCTGACAATTATTCATTGCGGCCGTATGCTCTGCTACATTCTTAAAGATTCGGACAGCTTTTTCTCCTTCTTCATCATTGAAGAAACGCAGGGAACCAAGTATATCCGCTGTGTCCGGGATGACATTTGGTGCTTCACCACCCTGGATACTGGTCACACCTAACGTAACCGTTCTTCCGGCAGTAATCTGATTGACCCAGGCCGTCGCTGTATTGGTCAGAATAGAGGCTGCACAAAATACAGGATTTACCGACATATCCGGTCTGGAGCCATGTCCCCCTCTGCCGATAACCTTAATGCCGACTCCCGCAGCACCAGCCATTCGTGGACCGGCACTAACACAAATCTTTCCGGATTCAAGTCCTGCATAAACATGGATTCCCCAGCAAACGTCCACACCATGGGCGCTGAGTTGATTTAACATAGCCAATATTCCTCTGCCATCCTCTTCTCCTTCTTCAAAGCAGAAATAGATCACGCCTGTCAGATTATCACGTTGCTCTGCAAGAACACGCATAGCTCCTAATAACATTGCTGTATGGGCATCATGACCACATGCATGACTCGTATGTGGGTCATCGGACACTACAACACGAGGACCTGCAAGGTTATTTGGCTCCTCCGGTACCAGAAGCGCATCAATATCTGCCCGGAGCGCAATACGTGATCCTGGCTTCCCTGTGTCAAGAATTGCGATCCAACCGGTATCACCGGCTTTTTCATAAGGCAGACCGGCTTTTTTAATCTCTTCTTCAATAAAAGCACTTGTCTTGAATTCCTTACCGCTTACTTCAGCAAAACGATGAATGGTACGTCGGCTTTCAATCACATAATCCTGCTGTGCTTCTGCCTGCAGGCGGATTATTTCATTCGTCAGCATAAAAACCCTCCTCCTTTTGTTCTACAAAGCTGCATTTATGTGCTTTTCTGAAATTAGTTATTTAATACAGAAGCGATCCGATCCAGAGCCTCTACCAGCGTTTTTCTTGTACAGCCAATATTCAGCCTTAAATGACCTTCGCCGCCTTTGCCAAACCATGGTCCCGGTACACAGATCACTTCTTTTCCCATAATAATCTTCTTAATAATCTCTTCGTCTGTCAGTCCGGCACTGCCAAGATCCAGCCAGCATAAAAATGTACCCTGCGGTGCTGTAAATCCTACATTATGCTTTTGACACCACTCTGAAACAACCTCCACATTTCCCTGAAGGTAAACTAATAATTCTTCCAGCCATGCCTCTCCTTCCGGTGAATATGCCGCCTGTACCATCTCCAAACCAAATGTATTGGATGCGCTGTATGAATAAGCATCAATCTCCTGATCATACTGTTTTTTCAGTTCTGCTGAAGAGCTGAAAATATTCGCAAGGCGAAGTCCTGCTACATTAAAGGTTTTTCCAAGAGATGTGCACACCAGATGCGGTGCATCACTTGCCAGCGCAAACGGTGTGTGAACATATCCTGCATATACAAGATCACTGTGGATTTCATCCGCGATCACAAGGACATTGTTCTTTTTACAGATCTCACCGACACGGGCAAGCTCCTCTTTTGTCCAGACTCTTCCCACCGGATTATGTGGGCTGCATAAAATCATAATCTTCGCATCCGGATCTGCTGCCTGTTCTTCAAGCAGTGGGAAATCCATCTCATATAGTCCATCATTACAGATCAGGCCATTGTTCACCATTACTCTTCCTGTTTTCTTGATCAGTTCTGCAAATGGATCGTATACAGGTTGCTGAATAATAACTTTATCTCCCGGATTACTGAATGCACGGATTGCAACATTGATCGCACTGACAACGGTCGGCATCATGGAAACAAGGTCCGTATGGATCTTCATTCCAAATCGCTTATCAAACCACCAGGTTAATGCATCATAATACTCTTGCTTATAAGAGCAATAACCAAAAATCTCTTTATCGGCTCTTTCTTTGATGGCTCTTACGATGCACTCCGGGCATGCAAAATCCATGTCTGCGATCCACATCGGGATCTCATTTTCCGAAACTTCTATCGGAAGATACCCCTTTAATCCTTCCGGGCGCCATTTCACATCACTTGTACTTCTACGATCGACCTCACGGTTAAAATCTACGCTCATCTTCATTTTCCTCTTATCTTTTTACTGCAATTGCCTCAATCTCAACTTTCGCATTTTTTGGTAAAGCTGCTACTTCAAATGCTGCACGTGCTGGAAATGGTTCTGCAAAAAATTCTGCATAAACCTGATTCATTTCCGCAAATTCTGCGATATCAGCAAGAAGTACTGTTGTCTTTGTCACATCTGCCATCGTCATACCATTCTCTGCTAAAATTGCCTGCACATTTTTCAGGGACTGACGTGTCTGGCTTGCAATGTCGTTACCTGCAAACTCTCCTGTTGCAGGATCGATTGGGAGCTGTCCTGATACAAATGCGATGTTTTCAGCTGAAATCCCCTGTGAATATGGACCAATTGCTGCCGGTGCCTGCTCTGTTTTGATTTCTTTGTTTGCCATACTTTTTTCTCCTTAAATGAAATATTTTTTATCTTAATAAAAGCATACTCGTTTTAGAAACTAAAGTCAATATATTTTAGAGTCTAAAGTGTAGAAAAAAAACACTACTTTTTGTGCAATGTGTTTACATATATGAAATTATTTTTTAACTATTCGGATACTTATTGATCATACGCTCGATCAGCTCAACCGATTCCTTGATTCCGTAACTTGCACTGTCAATACACAGATCATAGTTGACCGCATCACCCCATTTTTTACCGGTGTATGCATGATAATAACGTTCATGGCGTTTATCTAACTTCTTTAACAGGTGTTCCGCTTGCTTGTAGTTTAAGCTGTTTATTTCCATCATACGGCGTACACTCTGATCAAACGATGCTGTGATGAAAATACTGATATGTGGGATATGATGATTCGTGAGTACAACGTCCGCACATCTTCCCATAACAATAAAGTCCTCGTGCTTTGCCATATCACAGATCAGATCACTCTGGTTAAAGAAAATGGCATCCTGAACCGGAAGCCCATGATATTTCTTAAAATCTTTGAAAAATCTGCCTGTTCCGGTATCTTTTTCAAATTTCCCCATCATCTCTTCCACATAGTTAATTTGATATTAACAACCTGATGAAAAGAGAATTTTTATGAATCACAATATACAGACATTCAAAACAAGCCAACATCCGGTCTATACTTTCAGCCGGAAAGTTTTCACCGAAGGAATGCGGGACGGATTTCCGATCGCACTCGGTTATTTTGCGGTATCCTTTTCTCTTGGAATCGCCACAAGGAATGCCGGTCTGAATCCTTTACAGGGATTTCTTGCCAGCCTCCTCAATAACGCCTCAGCAGGTGAATATGCTGCTTTTACACTGATCGCAGCAAATGCCACTTATCTTGAAGTTGCGATCATCACGCTAATCTCCAATGCCCGTTATCTTTTGATGAGCTGTGCACTTGCACAACGCTTCTCGGAAGACACCCCTTTTATCCATCGGCTTTTTATCGCCTATGATGTGACCGACAAGCTGTTTGGGATCACAATTGCACGCCCCGGCTATCTGAACCCGTTCTCTTTCAAGTGGAACAAGGACCATTCTTTTGACGGTGATCCTGTCTTCTGCTGCTGCGATCCTATTCCCGGTCACCCCGGAAAAAGATAAAAATGCAACTACCTAAATTGAAACATTACATATATTTCACTCTGTCTTCACTATCGAAAGGAGTTTTTTTATGACACACAACCCTTATTTTTATATTGCTGTCATGGCACTTGTATCTTACACGACCCGTGTGCTTCCTCTGACTCTTATCCGAAAACCGATCAAAAATCAATTTATCCAGTCTTTCTTATATTCTGTTCCATATATTACGTTATCCGTCATGACTTTTCCTGCGATCATCGAAGCAACACAAAGTCCTGTTGCAGGTGCTATCGCACTCGTTTTTGGGATGATCGGTGCATGGTTTGGCGCAAGTCTGTTTCAAGTATCTGTCGGCTGCTGTACGGTTGTATTGATCCTGGAATTAATTCTTGTATAGAAATGTTTTTCTGTCCTTTTCCCTGTTTTTCCCCGTTTTTCCTTGTCATTCCTATTTTCTCATGATATATTACATATATATATCATTATTATTCTGATATGCAATCATTCAAGGAGGTACCGCATACATGGTACAATATTACAATACAGGGGATAAGGATAGTACGAATCTCATCGCCTATGCCAGTGATCTTTCCATGTTCGCTATGCTGTTCACAGATATGCAAAATGGAACTCGTGACTACGGTAATGATCGTCCGATCAAGTCTGTCGAAGTCGCTATCTTATCTACGATTGAACAAAATCCAGGGATTACCGTAAGTGATTTATCCCAAAAACAACATCGGACAAAAGGAACTATTTCATCCATTGTTTCCAACCTAGAAAAAGGTGGCTACATTTACCGCGAAAAGCGTCCCGGTAATGCAAAAGTAGTGCATCTATACACTACTCCGGACGGTGAACGTCTGAATACCCTTTATATCGCTTTTGTCACAAAAAAAACAGCCTCGATGCAGTCAGAACTGTTGAAGGTCTGCTCTATCGGTGAAATGAATGCTTTTTGTAAAGTATTACATGAATATGTTAAAATATTATCAAAGGCTTTTGACGAAGAATCTTAGCAGAGAGATATTAAAAACACTTTTTTTTATATCTCTCTTTTTTCACCCCTAAAAACGCTTTTCTATGTAATAGAGCTAAATTTTCCTATTACGATTCGGGTGTCAAAAGGTTACGGAGTAGACCTTTTGACACCAACATCATCCTATTACATAAAAAATAAACAGAGTGTCCTTTCTCCGGGACACTCTGTTTATTTTTTAACAATCAAAAGTATAAATTATACTTTTAATACGTCTCTCTTTTTCTCTTTTATTAGTTCTCTTTGCCGTTTGCTGCGCGGAATTTTACGATTCTTCTATCGGAAATAAATGCACAAACAAGACCAATTACCATAGCCAAAATACAGCTTAAGAAGATCTTTTTGTATCCACCTACAGGATCAGCTTCCAGCCATTTACCACATAATGATGTGTAGAATGTATCCGGAATGAATCCGATTAAGGATGAGATACCGATAACACTACCAACGATGTTCTTAGGTGTTCCTTCCTCATCTACTGTTGCGTAATACAGAGCACGGAATACATAGATCATCATAAGAGCAACTGTCATTACAACAAGCATTGGCCACATAACTGCTGTAGATGCTGGTAAGATTTCCATAACAATATATAAACCTGCTCCAACAACACCGGCTACGATCATAGGTTTTGTGGAACGTTTTAATTTAGTTGCTAAAATACCAGCTGCAGATGCAGCGATTAACTGTGTAACGATCTTGCTGTAGTTTGAATATAAAACACCGATTTTTACCGGTAATCCACAAATGTTCTGTAAGTATGGTGCAAAATAAGTTGTAGATGCAAGACACATAGATCCACAGAAGATCATACCTGCTAACAGATATGTGATTGGACATTTAAATGCAACACCCATAGCTTTGATACTGTCAAGTAATGTATCGTTTGTTGCAGCTTCAGTATTCTTTGGCTTTGGCATTAAGAATGCTAAAAGAACACCGATTACGATCATAACAATTGAGATAAGTAATACATTGATTCTCATAGCTTTTGTGCTATCTGCTGCGTTTGCTGCATAAATGGATGTAAAGATAATAGTAAGAACCAGACCTGAAACACCACGTCCTGCTTCCAGGCTTCCGAACATACCGCCCTGTTCTCCATCCTCAGCGAGCATGTTGACACATTTTACAGAAGAAGACCAGAATGTAAGTACGGTTGTTACTGCAAATAATATATGGATCAGTAACAGGATTGTGTAGCTTGGGAATGTTGCTTCCCAGAGACCAAGAACACCTGTTGAAACCATGGAAAATACAAGTAACTTCTTGCAGTCAAATTTATCTGCTACCCATCCACCTGGCAGGTATAAAATAACGTTTGCAATACCATATACGTTTAATAATCTACCATAGTCAGCATCTCTTCCAATAAGACCCATAGCCTCCTGTAATGGTGTATAGTATGTATACATCAGGTATGGCAACATATAAATGGTATTCATTGCCAGGATCATAAGAATCAGAGTAACTACTTTACTGCTTTTTGATTTTTGTGTCATAACGTTTCCCCTCCACGTTTTCTCTATCATTATTTTATATGATTCCGTTATATGGCAGCGCCCAGCCGAATAAAAGGAAGAGTGTCACTGCAATTCCTGCTGCGATCAGAAGATATCCAAATACTTTGTCGATCTTGTAATCTTTTATTACCTTTTCAGACTCCGGTAATATCAGAAGTTTTTCCCGATATGCTTTTTCCTCCTCTGTCACCGGATGTAATTTTGATCCGAGTATCGCAAAAAAGAGGCTCAGGTAAATTCCAATAAAGAATGGGTCTAAAAAGTTAATAAATACAGTTGCAAATAATCCTACATGAAATCCAACCAGACATTTTGTAACAATGAATCCAACAAATCCGGCGATCATAGACCATCTCGCTCCGGTAGCGGAAAGCTTTTTACTTACCACACTTCCGATGGCGGAAACGCCCCAGCTTGCTGCGATGATCGTAGATGCAAAATAAGTAACGATGCGGACACTTCCGATTCCTGTATATGCTAACAGTAAGGAAATCGCACCGAGGATCAGCATTATCACTCTGCTGACAAATAACTGCTGCTTTTCACTTTTAAATTCCACAAAAACAATATCCGATGTAATAGAAAATCCAATGACCGACAGGAATGTGGATGCAGAAGATAATCCTGCTGCCATAATGCCGGCAAGCATCAATGTTCCGACAAGCTTCGGCATTACATGAAATGCTGCCCAGATCAGAACTCTCTGCGGATCTTCCATTCCAGGGTTAAGATTCAGTACGGTCACAGACTGCAGATTCAAATACATCAGGAAAATCACCGTACATGCCGCTGCGATCGCACCTGCGCGGAATGTAACATGCTCGCTCTTTGCCATCATGTTACGTCCTGCCTGCCAAGGCGATACCGACACTGTAATAAACCAGATAATTCCCATCGTCACTGCATACATCACTGCACCAAAAACATCTGTTGCCCCGGCTCCTGGAATATTGCCATGATAATCCAAAAGGTTCTCCGGAATGTTTGGATTATTCATGAGATTCTCCAGCAGATGACCAATTCCACCCTGTGCCTTGAAAACATAAGGACCGGCAATGATCGTCGCTATTAAAAATACCATGAACATCATCGTATCCGTAAGAATAACTCCTTTCGAACCGGAATAAAAAGTAAAAGCGGTAAAACAAAACCATGCCAGGAAGAGACAGAGCTCATAAGAAAGCCCTGTCAGTTCCTGCATTAAAATTCCAACTCCGGTGATACATGAGAGCAAATACGCTGTGAGGGAAACTGCTGTAATAATTCCGGCAACTCTCCGGTTTTTCAGATCGCAGTAACGCGCTCCGAAATATTCCGGCATTGTTGTACATTCTGACCGCCTTAAATATCGTCCGAACATAAGTGGTCCGGCAATATAACCCATTGCACACATGGAATTTAGCAATACCAGTGTTGTAATGTTGCCGGAATAGCACCATCCCTGGTCTCCCATGAACCCGTTTACCGAAAGCATCGATGCAAACAGGGTTCCGGCGATCAAAATCGTCGGGGCATTTCTTCCACTGACATAATAGTCATTTACGTCCTTTACAGAACGACCTGCCCAGATTCCAACCACTATGTAAACCAGTATGCTGACAACCACTCCTATAAAGAATATATTCATGCAACATCCTCCTTATCTTTTCTAACCTTTTTTTCCTCTTTCCCAAGGACGAAAATCATAAGGATTCCTGAAGCGATCAGACAGCCTCCAACTACAGCTGAAAATAGTATTTCTCCCATCGTATCATCCTCCATTTCTGTCTCCAGAAACTATTTCAGCAAATTTCCTGCAATTACCATCTTCTGGATCTCAGAAGTGCCTTCATAGATTTCTGTGATCTTAGCGTCACGCATCATTCTTTCTACTGGATAATCTCTTGTATATCCATATCCACCGAATAACTGTACTGCTCTCCAGGTAACTTCTCTTGCTGTTTCAGAAGCGAATAATTTAGCCATAGCAGCTTTGTCAGAGTATGGTTCGCCGTTATCTTTTGCACAAGCAGCGCTATATACAAGGTATCTAGCAGCTTCTACTCTTGTCTTCATATCAGCAAGTGTGAATTTTGTATTCTGGAATGCTGCGATAGGACGTCCAAACTGTTCTCTTGTCTTAACATATTCTACAGCTGCGTCTAATGCGCCTTCAGCAATACCAAGTGCCTGTGCAGCGATACCGATACGTCCGCCATCAAGAGTTGCCATAGCAATCTTGAATCCTTTGTTAACTTCTCCCAAAAGGTTTTCCTTCGGAACTTTTACGTTTTCGAAAATCAGCTCGCATGTAGAAGATCCACGGATACCCATTTTCTTCTCATGACTTCCAAAGCTGAATCCTTCCCATCCTTTTTCTACGATGAAAGCACTGATTCCTTTGTTTCCAAGTTCTTTGTTTGTCATTGCAAATACAACGTAAACATCAGCAACTTCACCGTTTGTGATGAAGATCTTGCTTCCGTTTAATAAGTAGTGATCGCCTTTGTCTTCTGCAACTGTTCTCTGTCCAGCAGCGTCAGATCCAGCGCCCGGCTCAGTAAGACCGAAAGCACCAAGTTTTTCACCAGATGCAAGATCTGGAAGGTATTTCTGTTTCTGTTCTTCTGTTCCGAATGCTTCGATTGGCCAGCAGCATAAAGATGTATGAGCTGAAATTGTAACACCTGTGCTTGCGCATGCTTTAGAAACTTCTTCTACTGCAAGAACGTAAGACATATTGTCTGCACCTGCTCCGCCGTACTCTTCAGCGACCGGGATTCCGAGAAGTCCTGTTTCTCCAAGCTGTGGAATCAGTTCTTCCGGGAAGCGCTCCTGCTCATCTAACTCTGCAGCGATTGGTTTGACAAACTGCTCTGTAAATTCAACGAACATGTCTTTCATTAACTGCTGGTCTTCATTTAATTTAAATTCCATAGTGTTTTACCTCTCTTCTCTTACTTTTTTAATCAAAAAACCTCTGGCTACTTCTTATAACCCTTTGTATTTTCTGATCTTTTCTGTCAGAATTGGCAGAACTACTTTCAGGTCTCCAACAAGACCGTAATCAGCCACATTGAAAATTGGTGCATCTGGATCTTTGTTGATTGCAATGATCACGTCAGAGCTGCTCATACCGGCAAGATGCTGAATTGCTCCGGAAATTCCGCAGGCAATGTAGATCTTTGGTCCAACTGTTTTACCAGTCTGGCCTACCTGGTGTGCATGTGGGATCCATCCTGCATCAACAGCTGCTCTGGATGCTCCTACTGTAGCACCTAATACTTCTGCAAGCTCTCTTACAGGTGCAAAACCTTCTGGTCCGCCTACTCCACGTCCACCGGAAACGATGATTTCTGCGTTTTCCAGATCAACGAGTTCCCCTGCCATCTCATTGATCACTTCGAGTAACTCTACACGTTTTTCTGCATCTGTGATCTCAACTTTTTCTTTGATCACCGGAATGTCTTTTACTTCACCTGGTTCACTCTTCTTGAATACGCCAGGTCTGACTGTTCCAAGCTGTGGTCTGTGGTCAGGACACATAATTGTTGCCATCAGGTTTCCACCGAATGCAGGTCTTGTCCATGCCATGTTGCCTGTCTCATCATCAATATCTAATGCTGTACAGTCTGCTGTTAAACCAGTTCCAAGTCTGCAGGAAATACGAGGTCCGATGTCTCTTCCGTTATTTGTAGCACCGATCAGCATTACGGATGGTCCGTATTTTTCGATCAGTTCGCAAAGAACTTTTGCATAAGCATCTGTGTTATAGTGCTTTAATTCAGGCTGATCCACAACGATTGCTTCGTCAGCGCCGTGTGCTTTTACAGCTTCGAGTGCTGGTGCAACATTGCTTCCTAAAATTACTGCAACAAGTTTTCCGTTCTGTTTATCTGCAAGTCTTCTACCTGGAACGAGTAACTCAAGTCCTACGCTTTTCGCAGTACCTTCATCCTCTGTTTCGATAAAGACCCAAAGATCCTTTGTCTTTTCTACCGCCATCTCTTTTCACCTCCTTAAAATACTTTATCTTCGCAGAGAATGGCAAATAATTTTTCTGCGCCTTCTTCTGATGTCGGTTCATTGATCTTCACACCTGAAGTTTTTACTTCTGGGGTAAATGTTTTCTTAACCTTTGTTGGAGAACCTTTTAATCCGATTCTCTCATTATCCATACCAGCTTCTAAGTCTGCATAGGCGAGAACATTGATCTCTGCTTTCTTTGCAGCCATCTTGGATTTGATGGTAGGGAATCTAGGATCGAAGGATGGTTTTGTTACGGTGATCAGACATGGGTAAGAAACTGCAACCTTCTCAAATCCGGCTTCTACTTCTTTCTTGATCACAAGTCTGTCTTCCTCAGCTTCTGCTTCGATCGCATATGTTACCTGTGGAAGTCCGATGTGCTCAGCGATTTCAGGTCCAACCTGTGCTGTATCACCATCAATTGCCTGTTTTCCACAGAAGATGATGTCGAATTTTCCTTCTAATTCTTCTAATTTCTTAATTGCGCAGGAAAGAATGTAACTTGTTGCAAGTGTATCACTTCCTCCAAATTCTCTTCCGCTGACAAGGTATGCTTTGTCTCCGCCTACAGCAAGACACTCTCTTAAAGCGTTCTCTGCCTGTGGTGGTCCCATAGATACTAATGTAATCTTCGTACCTGGTTCTTTATCTTTGATTCTTGCTGCGAGTTCCAATGCGTATGCATCAAATGGATTGACAATACTTGGTACTCCTTCGCGAATCAGTGTTTTCTTTACCGGATCGATACGGATTTCTGTCGTATCCGGTACCTGCTTAATGCAGACAAGAATATTCTTCATTGCAAATATCCTCCATTCCTCTCTCTTTATTTATATTTCTTTAATACCTGACGGCTTGCAATAACTGTCTGAATCTCACCTGTTCCACCGGAAATACGTGTGATTCTTAAGTCTCTATAAATACGGCTTACGCGGCTTCCGCAGTATCCGATTCCGCCCATTACCTGGAGTGCATGGTCAGCGATATCATTTGCAGATTCAGAACAGAACTGTTTTGCAATAGATGCCTCTGCTCTTGTCAGGCAGTTGTTATCTTTGTTCCATGCGTAGTGAAGAAGCATATTTCTCATAGCTTCGATCTTCATGGTCATTTCCATGATATGGTTCTGGATCAGCTGTAAACGTCCGATCTCCTGACCTTTTACGATTCTCTGGTTTGCGTATCTGCATGCATCTTCGTATGCACATAATGCCTGTCCATATGCGTTGAATGCATCGATCAGACGCTCGTAATCAAAACCTTTGGATGTTGCCATTAATCCGTTTCCTTCGAAGCTGAACATATCGCTTTCTTCGATCTCAACATCATCAAACCAGATGTCGTTTACGTTTTCCATGTTTAATCCCATTTTTTCCATTGGCTCTTTCTTGCAGCCTGGAACGTTTGTAGGAACAAACCATAATGTAAGCTGTTCTGGATTCTCGCTGTTTTTAGCAAGTGTCAGACAGTAATCATTGTCCTGTGCTCCGGAAATGAAATGTTTGTGTCCATTGATGTATACTTTTCCGTTACGACGTGTATAAGTTGTAAGGATTGTATTGCTGGATAATTCAGTACCTGCAGTTGGTTCTGAGAATCCCTGTGCGAATGCTCCGTTTCCTTTGAAGAATAAAGGCATGAATTTATCGATCTGCTCTTTTGTTCCATTCTCTAAAAGTGCATCAGCTTTTACATGATCCCAGAAAAGGTAGATTGGTGCGCCACAGCGTCCTAAAGCTTCCATTACGAGGAACATTGTAACTGCGCCTTCGCCGCCACCTGGTTCTCCGTCTTCTCCTTCAGCTTCTTCTGGTAAGAACATACTAAAGCATCCGAGCTCTTTTAAGATTTCCCACCATTTCTCTGGATGTGTGTGGTTTTTGTCACAGTCCTGGAAGTAAGGCTCAAGATTTTCTCTTGTCATAGCCTCTTCGATTGCCTGTACCATTAATTCCTGTTCTTCTGTAATTCTGAAATCCATATTATTTCCTCCATTATTTTTCTTAATTATATTTTACATGGTTTCTTTTTTCATTCCATGCCAAACACTTGTTATTATCTGCCTTTCCAGTCCGGTTTGCGTTTCTCTAAGAACGCTTTTGGTCCTTCTACTGCATCTTCTGTTTTCTCGATGTAATCCCAGCAGCGATTGCAATATCTCTGTGCATCTTCGAAAGAGCACTGTGTTGCTACATGGAAAATCTCTTTGCTGAGTTTTAATGAGATCGGTGCGTTTGCAGCGATGATCTCTGCTAATTCCATTGCTTTGTCCATAACCTGTTCTCTTGGAACAACATAGTTAACAAGACCTACCTCGTAAGCACGCTGTGCATCGATCAGTTTTCCTGTCAGAACCATCTCAGATGCGATCTTCTTAGGAATGATGTTTGGTAAACGGATCAGTCCTCCGCTTGTTGCCAGGAATCCGACTTTTACTTCAGAAAGTCCGAATCTTGCATTCTCAGATGCAACGATAATGTCACATGCAAGTGCGATCTCAAGACCTCCTGCTACTGCAGTTCCGTTTGCTGCACAGATGATCGGTTTTGCGGAAAGACGTTCTGTGATTCCTGCAAATCCATGTGCCATAATTGTCTGACAGGTTCCGTTTTCATCATAAGCTGCTAAATCTTCTCCGGAACAGAAGCTTCTGTCGCCTGTTCCTGTGATAATGATCGCGCCAACTTCCGGATTCTGTTCAGCATCGTTTAAGATCTGTTCCATCATTGCGGATGTTTCCGGGTCGATTGCATTGCGGCGCTCTTCACGGTTGATTGTTACGATCAATACGCCATTTTTCAGTTCAGTAAGTACTTTCTTTGTTTCCCCCATAATTGTCACCTCATTTTTTCTATCATTTACAGCTATCTGCACATCTTCAGATAGCTGTTATGTGCTCTTTCCCACTTCAATGTGGTTGTGTCGCCATGTCCGGGACATAGGGTAATGTCCTCTATGGCAAGATTATTAATTTTTCTCAGGCTCTGCATCATCTGGCGCTCATTTCCACCTTCAAAGTCCGTTCTTCCGATACTTCCCTGGAAAATCGTATCTCCGGTAAAGATTGCATCCTTTGTCAGAAACAGAACGGATCCCGGCGTATGTCCCGGTGTTTCCATCACAGTGATCTCTATTCCTGCGATCACCAGCTCCTGTCCATCTTCGATCGTCTTCACATTCTTAAATGCCCTGACTGTCGGGAACTGCTGTCCCATATCATACTCCGTAAGACTCTCCGGAATATCCTTTGCATTGCAATACACCGGAATCTCTTTCCATCGTTCCTGCAGCTTCGGTACCGCAAGAATATGATCGTAATGACCATGTGTCAGAAGAATTGCTTCCGGACAGATCTGCTTTTCCTCCAGGATGGAGATCAGCTTTTTCGGATTATCTGCAGGATCAACGAGAAATCCTCTTCCCGGTTCCTGTCCTTCTGCAATATAACAATTTGTGATAAATGCCCCTACCGGGACTCTGATTATCTGCATCTTTCCTCCTACGCAAAACCTGTATTCTATCTGTGATCCAAGATTAAATCATGCTGCTTCCGACAACACCGTCTGCAAAGAGCTGGTCAATCTTTTCTTCGCTGTATCCAAGTCCTGCAAGAATCTCTCTGCTGTCTTCGCCAAGAAGTGGTGCTCCTCTCCAGATCGGGCATAACTCGTCGTTGAACCGGATCGGATTGTTATAGAATCTCATCTGTCCAATCTTTTCCTGATCAACAAGTGTTGTCGTCTCTGTTGAATTTGCATGTTCTGAAGTATATGCTTCAATAAAAGGAAGTACTTCAGATGCCGGTACCCCGGCTTCTGTCAGGCGTTTTTCTATCTCGCTCCGTTTATAAGTAACGGTTACTTTTTCAAGTTCTTCTACCAGGCTGTCCCTGTTTGCGATTCTTGCCGCGTTATCTGCAAATCTTGGATCGTCTTTTAAGTGTCCGGCATCTAATGCATCACACATCTTTGCCCAGCGTTCCTCGCTGTCTGCAATGATAACTGCCCAGCCGTCTCTTGCTTCGAAAATTCCGTATGGTGCGGTGAAGCGGTCATGATTACCGAATCTTGACTGTGTATAAGTTCCTTTTCCGTAATCGACAACAGTCTCACCACAGGAGATCATTACCGTATCCATCATACCGATATCAACTCTGCATCCCTCTCCTGTCTTACGTGCCTGGATCAGGCCGATCAGCGCTGCGTTTAATGCGTGTGTTCCGGTTAAGGTATCACAATTTGCATTTCCTGCTTTCATTGGTGCACCGTCCGGTTCTCCGTTGCTTCCTGCAAATCCGCCGCGGGCTGCTGCGATTGCATCATAACATGGATATTTTTTCAGAGGTCCTGTCGCTCCGAATCCGCTCAGTGATACGAACACGATCTTTGGATTGATCTTTTTCAGTTCTTCGTATCCAAGTCCCAGTCTGTCAATGGAACCGCTCTTGAAGTTTTCAAGTACGACATCTGCTTCCTTTACCATATCGTAGATGACCTGTTTGCCTTCCTGAGAAGACAGATCCAGCTCAATGCTCTGCTTATTCTTATTATATGCTGTATAAAGAGTACTTAATCCGTTTACGAATGGATCCCATGTTCTTGCCTGGTCGCCGCTGCCGTAGCGCTCTACTTTCCAGACTTCAGCTCCCATATCTGCAAACTGCCATGCCACATATACACCTGCAAGTGCAATCGTAAAATCAAGCACTTTTACATCTTTCAATGATCCCTTTCTGTTCTCTGTTCCCATAGCCTTTGACTCTCCTTATTCTACACCGTATTCTGTCAGAACTGCCTGCGTATCTGCACCAAGCACATGACCAGGTTCTATGTTATCAAGATCATCCGCACCGGAGAACTTCGCCGGAATTCCGATCTGTGTCTCTCCGCCTACCGTGATCATCATTCCACGGTCTGCAACCTGTTCATCCTTCATCAGCTCTTCTACTGTATTGCAAGGTCCGCCAGGTACCATTGCCCTGCGGCAGATCTGATCTGCTTCATCAATTGAGATCGTTGCAAAATAGTCTTTTAACTGCTGGTCAAGTTCTCCGAAGTAATGCTTCATGGAACGATCCGGGTCGTGTGCATATACGCTTCCCTCTCCCCAGTCATCCCGGCCGGCCTCTCTTGCAAAGTCAAGCCACTGTTTATCGCTTCCGATACTTAAAGCGAACCAGCCGTCCTTACAGTGGAATGTGTCAGTCGGGTTCGTTGTCGGGAATCCGTTGCCGAGACGTCTAGGTAACACATTCAGTCCCTGCATACATTCTGCAAAAGTATCATCAAGCTCCATCATCGTATGCCATGAGCTTACGGAAACTTTACTGCCCTCGCCGCTCTCTTCTGCTTTCAGATATGCAGCCATCATTCCGGCTGTGAGATGCCAGCTTGCATAAATGTAAGCCAGTGGGAAACCAAACTTTGTCGGTCTCTCCGGAAAACCGGTCTTCTCAAGCAGTCCGCATTTTGCCATAACGATCAGGTCATAGTCAGGACAATCTTTCCATGGTCCTTCTTTACCAAATGGTGTTAACACTCCGTAAATAAGCTTCGGATTCACTGCTTTTAAGTTCTCGTACCCCAATCCGAGTCTTTCCATATAATCTTCCTGTTTATTTACCGCTACCATATCACATTTTGCTGCAAGCTTTCTTACGATCTCCTGACCGTCTGCTGTTGTGTAATCAATTGCAATACTCTTCTTGCCGCGCAGATAGTACTGTGCATATGGTCCTTCTTCCTCCGGTGTTCCTCCCCGGCGCCGGATATCATCGCCGCCCTGTGGCTTTTCCACCTTAAGTACTGTTGCCCCGTAATCTGCAAACACGCTTCCGATATACGGGTTTCCCTCAGTGAGATCCAATACCGATACTGCTTCCAAAGGTTTCATGATAACCTCCTCCTGTTTTGTTTGACGTCCGAACAATTCATTTTCGTTTCAAACATTTCGTTTTATTTTTATCATACTTCTATTATTTCGTTATTTTGAATAAATTGCAAGCTTTTTTTTATTTTTTTTCGATATTTTTTTCAATTATTTACAGTTTTATTGTTGACACCGCGCTTTATTCATAATAAGATAAGCTTACAAATTTAACATTTTGTCCCGTTTTAAATTTGTTTCATTTTTCAAAATTGTTTTTTTATCATACAATTTTTAAACAATTCAAGACAATTTGAGACGACGCATGGTATTGTATCTTCTATTTCTATGATTGAAACAGTTTAAAACACCACAAAAAATAATTTTAGGAGCAGGTGAGCAAATGAAAATTATTACATGTTGTAAAGTAGTACCGGATGAAGAACAGATCAAAGTTCTTCCTAACAGAGAGCTGGCTCTTGATGATGTACCAGCAAAAATCAGTCAGTATGACTTAAACGCCCTTGAAGCAGCAAAGAAGCTTTCTGCAGAGACAAAGGGTTCCGTTACCGCATTAAGCGTTGGTTCTTCCAAAGCTCTTGATGCAACAAAGATCCGTAAAGATATCCTTTCCCGTGGTGCAAATGATTTAAAACTTGTGATCAGCGACGATCACAGCTTCTCTGATTCTTTTGAAACAGCAAAAGCTCTTGCAGCAGCAATCCGTGAGCAGGAAGAAGTTGACCTCGTTCTTTGCGGAACCGGTTCTTCCGATCTCTACAATCAGGTAACAGGTATCCAGCTTGGTACATTACTTGACTGGCCAACCTTAAACAACGTAACTTCCATCCAGCCAAACGGTGATACCGTTCTTGTTGAGCGTACTCTTGAGAACAGCACTGAAGTTTTTGAAGTAGCACTTCCAGCAGTTCTTTCCGTTTCATCTGAGATCAACGTTCCGACTGTTCCAGCTATGCGTGATATCATGCAGGCAGGTAAAAAACCGGTTGCAGTTCTTACTACAGATCTTGCAGATTTAAACGCTTCTGCATCTACTCTTGAGCAGCTTGCTCCAGAACAGCAGGAGAGACGTCAGGAAATTATCGAAGGAGACAACGAAGAAGCAGTAGACGCTTTAGTTGCTTTCCTTAAGAAAGAAGCTTTATAGGCTTAAAGGAGGATTTTAGATATGCAATCTTATGTAATTAGTGAAAATAATGCTTTATTATCCGAACTCTGTGCCGGAGCAAGAAACGTTGCTTCCGATGTTACAGCTGTTGTTTTCGGTGATGGTGCAGCTGCAGCTGAGTGTGGAGCAGACCACATTCTTACATGTCCATTAGAAGAATCCGGTTCTCCGGAAGATTTTGCAAAAGCTATCGCAGAAGAGATTTTAAAATCTGATGCTGCCTGCGTTCTTGTTGGAAATACAATCCTTGGACGTGCTCTTGCAGGAAAACTCAGTGTTTACTTAAACACAGCAGTGTTCGCAACCATCTCTTCTCTTACTTCTGAAGACGGTAAACCATGCTTCGAGCGTACTGTATTCGGTGGAACAGCTGTTAACAAACAGGTGATTGAAACAGCTTACAGTGTATTCACTGTAAACAGCGGAATCTTCGCAGCAGCAGAAGGAACAGGTGCCTGCACAGACATCGCTCCAATCGCCGGTGCTGCATCCGCAAGCTTAAAACGTGTTTCTAAAGATGAGAAACGTGAAACAGCTGTAAACCTTGTTGCTGCAAAACGTATCGTCGATGTCGGCCGTGGACTTGCTGCACAGGAAGATCTTGCTATGTGTGAGAAGCTGGCTTCTGCTATCGATGGTGAAGTTGGATGTTCCCGTCCAATCGCTGAGAACAACAAATGGTTACCAAAATCTTCCTACATGGGAATCACAGGTGTTCAGGTTAAGCCAGATCTTATCATCTGTACTGGTGTATCCGGACAGGTTCAGCATATCGGTGGTATCAACAAATCCAAAGTGATCGTTGCTATCAATAAAGATAAGTCCGCACCTATTTTCAAAAACTGTGACTTTGGACTTGTTGGAGATATGTATAAGATCATCCCACTTTTAACGGAAAAATTATCCTAATGAAAGGCAGAAATCATGACTGATATTGCAGGTAACCGCACTCTTTCCTCTCAATGGAATGAGACTGTACAATTTTATGGTAATCAGAATTTTCTGGAATATATTTCAGTTGATGACCAGCTTACCAGCTACACTTATTCTGAATTTCACTACCGTGTTATTCAGACAGCAAACTGGTTTCATTCGCTAGGAATCCGTAAAGGCGAACTGGTGGCACTTCATCTGCACAATTCACCAGAATATCTGATGTGCTGGCTTGCACTTGCGCAGATCGGCGCTGTATCCGTTCCGCTGAATGAGCACTATCGCCTGCAGGAAAGCAAATTCGTCCTTCAGAAATGTGATATCCATCGCATTATCGTTGAGCCGTCTTCCCTTCCTATTTATCAGTCCAATAAAGAAGATTTACTACTCTCTACCATTATTTTAGCCTGGGGAGAATGTCCGGATCCGGACATTCTCTCTCTTTCAGCAAGTAGTTTTTTTGACGGCAGCCGACTGGACGAATCCTGCGAGATTCTTCCGGAGGATACTGCCGTCATCCTATTTACCTCTGGAACAACGCAGTACCCGAAAGGCGTGATCTATACGCACTGCAATGTCGTATATGGTGGTATTATCCATATGCAGCAGATTGGCATGTGCCCCGGAGACCGTTTTCTTTCGTGTATGCCATGTTACCATATGGATTTTCAGGAAATGGCTGCTATGTCCGTCATTGTTGCCGGCGGTACACTGATCATGGTAGAGCATTACAGCGCACATAAATTCTGGAAACAGATCTGTGATACAAAAGCAAACTTTACAGATACCATGTCCATTATGAACCGGACACTGATGCTGCAGCCTGTACAACCATGGGAGCAGGATCATTGTCTGAAACAGGTCTATTTTTCTATGGGATTAAGCACAGAAGAAAAAGATGAATTCGAACGTCGATTCCACGTTCAGCTTCTGAACTCCTATGGAATGACAGAAACGATTTCTGCCGTTACCTGTTCTCCGATCTCCGGTGATAAAAACTGGCCTTCTGTAGGGCGCGCTGCTTTATCTTATGATATCAAGATCATCGACTGTGACGGAAAGGAAGTTGCCCCGGGTAAAACCGGTGAGATCTGTGTCCACGGTATTCCGGGTCGTTCTCTTACACCAGGATATTACAATGACCCAGGTGCGACAGAATGTCTTCTGGACAAAGATGGATGGCTTCATTCCGGTGACAGAGGATATATAGACGAAGCCGGCTGGCTCTTCTTTATCGATCGTTGGGGAAATATGATCAAACGATCCGGCGAAAATATCAGCAGCCTGGAAGTAGAATGTGTTCTCACTTCCCACCCAAAAATTGCTGATGCTGCCGTAATCGGCATTCCGGATCCAATCCGCAACCAGGCAGTAAAAGCATTTATTCAGTTTGCCGATGGAGAAAGCCTGACGATTGCAGAATTAGAACAGTATTGCAGTGACCGGCTTTCCAAATTTAAGGTTCCTACTTTCTGGCAGTTTGTAGATGACTTTCCGCGAACAGCTACCGGAAAGATTAAGAAAAAAGAGCTAAAATAATGTATTCACAAACGTAAAAACGTAAGGAGGCCTATTAGATGAAGTATGATTTTACAAGTATTTTAAACCGCGACGGCATGGATGCAATTGCAGTAAATCCGCCTATGAATGCCAGCTGGATCTCATTTGCACCGATCAAAGAAGGCTTTGATCTGATCCCGATGTGGGTAGCAGACATGAACTTCCCAACAGTACCAACGATACAGGACGCTATTATCGAGCGCACGAAGCACCCTGCTTTCGGATATTTCCGCCCACGTCCTGAATATTTTGAATCCATTATCAACTGGCATAAGTTAAGAAACGGTGTAACCGGGTTATCTGAGGAACATATCGGATATGAAAACGGTGTTCTCGGCGGCGTGATCAGCGCATTAAGTGTTTTATGCTCGAAGGGTGATTCTGTTTTATTTCATTCTCCTACATACATTGGTTTTACAGCCAGTCTGACAAATAATGGCTACAATATGGTCCTGAGTCCACTTGTACGCGATGAAAATGGGGTTTGGCGTATGGACTATGAAGACATGGAGCGTAAGATCAAAGAAAATCATATCCATGCTGCTGTTTTCTGTACCCCGCATAACCCAACCGGTCGTGTATGGGAGCGTTGGGAAATAGAAAGAGCAATGGAACTCTTCCAAAAATATGATGTATTTGTTATTTCTGATGAAATCTGGTCTGACCTTATCTTAAATGGCCACAAGCATATTCCAACACAGTCTGTGTCTGAAGATGCAAAAAACCGTACCATTGCATTATATGCACCATCTAAGACATTCAACCTTGCCGGTCTGATCGGTTCTTATCATATTATTTATAATTCATGGCTGAAGGATCGCATCGACAAAGAATCTTCCCTCTGCCATTACAACGACATGAATGTCTTATCCATGCACGCATTGATCGGTGCTTATAAGCCGGAAGGTCATGAATGGGTAGACGAATTATGCGAAGTATTAACAGAAAATGTCAATATCGCATATGACTTCTTCAGCAACATTGATGGTATTGATACTGCAAAACCAGAAGGTACTTATATGCTTTTCCTTGACTGTAAAGGCTGGTGTACTGCACACAACCAGACATTAGAAGACCTTTACAAAAAAGGACAGTCTGTCGGTGTCTACTGGCAGGATGGACGACCATTCCATAATGAGTATGGAATCCGTGTAAACCTTGCTCTTCCAAAGAGCCGTGTTGAAGAAGCATTAAATCGACTCAGAAACTATGTTTTCTGTGACTAAAGCTTTTTCCTATATAATATATATTTACCATATTCTTTCGCTGCAGCCGGGTTCCTCCCCGGCTGTAAATTTTATCCAAAAAAGCAGAATGTTTGCAAATCAAACATTCTGCTTTTTATTTCTTATCAAAAATCCCTACGCCAAATTTCCCCAGTCCTCTATTCATAGTTCTTTAAAACATTCCGTATAACTATTTCATCTCTACATCAGCATTTTCAAAAAGAAAGAGCCGCTGTATAAATACAGTGACCCCCTCTTGGAATGAATATCGATTTATGTATGTAGATTAATTTCTTGGATCTAAACCGCAGTTGTGAGCGAAGAAATGAGCTCCTCTGCGTAATGCATCTTCTGCGTCATCCATAACTTTGCTGTAGTGGATAAATGCGTGAAGAGCACCTTTGTACTCATGGTATTCAGCCTGGATTCCGTTGTTTGTAAGAATCTCATAAAGTAACTTACTGTCATCTCTCAGTGGATCAAGTTCTGCCGAAACGATGAAGCAAGGTGGAACATCATGTGTAAGGTCATTGATAAATGTATCAAAGTATGGACAATCTATAGGATCTACGCCTTCGCCAAGGTAAATTTCCAAGTAGAATGCAAGGTCTTCCTCGCTCATTCCATCCCAGCTTCCACCGTGAAGGTTGCTGCTGACACTGGCTTTCATACCATAAGATCCGTAGAATAAAATGTTACCTTTGATTCTAGAGATATCAAATCCATCATCACGTAAGTGCATTGTAACGCCCATAGAAAGGTTTGCTCCGCCGGAATCTCCTGCGAATCCAAATTTTTCTGGATCAATGCCGTACTCTTCTGCATGCTCTAATACATATTTACAAGCTGTAGTACATTCCTCAATCGCACGAGGATAAACTACTTCTGGTGATAAAGTATATTCAATACCTACAACAACACATCCGGAATAAGCTGCAAGCTTTCTCTGTACCAGATTGTGTGTATCGTTATCACCTAATACAAATCCGCCACCATGCATAAAGAAGATAACTGGAAGCTTCTCAGCTTTTACTGGGCGAAGTAAACGTGCTGGAACTTTATCCTCACCAAAAGGAATCTCAAAGTCGATTGTCTCTGCCATTTCTGGCCCGCCGCTGTTCCACATCTTTCTCTCTTCGCGGTATGCTGCACGCATCTCCTCGTAAGTTCCTGCCTGAGTATCGAATGCTGCTGCATATTCTGCCTGCATCTCAAGTACTCTTGCCTGCTGCCAGTTCACCTCTGGTGTAGCTGGTTTGTTTTTTGGATTAATTGTTACTCTAAATTCCCCCATCGTGTAACTTCCTTTCTCTTTACATAAAAATTTTTACACACTTTTCAACATACAACCTTTTGACAAATACAGCACAAATCCCCCCCGATTTTCCATCTGCATTTGTATCTTTTGTACATTTCTTATATCCTTATTATAAGCTCATTATGTTCAGTTGTCAAACAAATATCGCTATTTTTTGTATGTTTTTCTAAATTCTCATCTATCTTTTGTTTTACCGTCAAACAACCCGTCTTTTTTCATGAAATGCATCACTTTTTGTACCTCGGACTATTTTTTCCACATTTTTCAATCTTTTTTCATCCAAATCCGTTGCCTTCATTCGTCTTTTTTATCAAAAAAATAAAAACAATATCCTTCCTATTTTGATACCCGAATCCTATAAAATAATGAAAACTATATTTTATGTAAAAATGATGTCTGGCTTTGATACGGATGTGTTTCACGCCATCCTCATCAGAGTAAAGATTAAAGTTTTCTATCACTGTATTCTTGACATTAAGAACATTCTTGCATAATGTATTAGCAGAAACCATTTGCGTTATCCTTTTTTCTATTTGCTTGGTCGCTAATACATTAAAGGAAACCAAATGGTTTTTTCAATATGTAAATGTAAATTTATGGTGTTTACATACTTACATACTGCAACACACTCTTCTATCGCAACCGGATACCTTACTTCCGGTACCAAAAAATAATCGATACCAATTACAACACATCCGGAATAAGCCGCAAGTTTTCTCTGTACCAGACCATGTGTATCATTGTCACCTTCTACAAATCCTCCACCATGCATAAAGAAAATAACCGGCAGTTTCTCTGCCTTTACCGGACGAAGTAAACGTACCGGAACCGTATATCCTTCATAAGGGATCTGATATTCGATCGTTTCTTCCATTTCAGGACCACCGCTGTTCCACATCTTTCTCTCTTCGCCGTACGCTGCACACATTTCATCGTAGCTTCCAGTCTGAGTATCAAATGCATCTGCGTACTCTGCCTGCATCTCAAGTACTCTTGCCTGCTGCCAACCTACTGCCGGTGCAGCCGGTTTGTTGATAGGATTCATTGATAATTTAATTCCCCCATTTTGCAGCTCCTTTATCCGTGTGCATTCTTTTTAACAAATACAGCACAAATTCCCCGATCAAACATCTGTATTTGTATTTTCAGCACACTCCCGACACCTTTATTATAGTACATTATGTTTAATCGTTAAACAAATATCAGTCTATTCTACTTGTTTTTATATTTTTTCACTAAATTTATTTTTATTTTTGTTTGATAGCAAAATGGCTCAAAATTATTCAAAAAAATCGTTTGTTTTGCAATATTTTTTCTGTAAATTCATGTGAAACAAAGCGGACAAGTCCGCTTCAAGATTCCTGAATCCCTTAATCTTTGAGGTACTTGTTACGCTTTGCGCGCCAGATGCATTCTGCTTTAGCAGACATATTCCACATGCATCTGGTCGCATCCTCGCGGAGCGTTTTTTGCTTTATTGGAACATTACAGAGTAAATTTCCTATAAAGCAAAAAGAGGCTATCATATTCTCTAATATGATAGCCTTCCGTCTAGCGTAGTACCCTGCAATTGCAATTACCACGTAATCATTTATTCATTTCTTGGATCTAATCCACAGTTATGTGCAAAGAAGTGAGCTCCTCTGCGTAATGCATCTTCTGCGTCATCCATTACTTTGCTGTAGTGGATAAATGCATGAAGAGCTCCTTTATATTCATGATATTCAGCCTGAATTCCATTATTTGTAAGAATCTCATAAAGTAACTTACTGTCATCTCTTAATGGATCAAGCTCTGCTGCAACAAGGAAACACGGTGGGACATCATGTGTAAGATCATTTGCATAAATGTGGAAATAAGGACAATCAAAACGGTTTACATCAGGAGCAATATAACAAGATGGTGAAGATAAATCAGCTTCACTCATTCCATCCCACTTTCCGCCATGCTGATAGCTACTAATACTACTCATTAAGCCATATCCACCATAGTATAAGATATTACCTTTAATCTTGGACACATCAAAGCCTTCATCTCTTAAACACATGCAGACTCCCATCGCCATATTTGCTCCGCCGGAATCTCCTGCAAATCCAATTTTCTCCGGGTCAATTCCATATTCATCCGCATGCTCTGATACATAATGGCATACTGCAACACATTCTTTGATCGCACGAGGATATTTAATTTCCGGCGCAAGGGAATAGTCAATACCAATCACAACACATCCTGAATAAGCTGCAAGCTTTCTCTGTGCCATACTGTGTGTATCATTATTTCCTTCTACAAATCCACCACCGTGCATAAAGAAGATAACCGGAAGTTTCTCTGCTTTCACCGGACGAAGTAAACGTACCGGTACTTTATCTCCTTCATACGGCACATCAAAGTCAACTGTCTCTGCCATCACAGGACCGCCAGTGTTCCACATCTTTCTTTCTTCATTGTATGCTGCGCGCATCTCTTCGATCGTGTTTACCAGCGATGTATCAAATGCAGCTGCATACTCTTCCTGCATTTCTAATACTCGTGCCTGCTGCCAGTTCACTGCCGGTACTGCCGGTCTGTTCTTTGGATTGATTTGCAGTTTAATTTCTCCCATTTTGTAACTCCTTTCTCCATGTGACTTATTTTGACAAATCCGTCACAATACCTCAACATTGCTCATCTGTTTTTGTATCTTTTATACACTTCTGATACTTTATATTATAAAGTATTTTTTCACTATGTCAAATAAGTATTTGCATTTTTTCTATTTTTTTACTGACAAAGTCAACTCCGGTACCTGACTCTATCTAAATAAATAAAGCTGGTATCAAGCACTCCATTATACTTTTTTCGGATACCAATAATATTGTATGTTTCTCTATTTTATATCTGAAGAAATTTCATAATTCATAGACCTTGATTTTGCTGATGTTGCGGAGCATATAAAAAACAACTTACCTCGATCCGATATATATTTTGACAATAAATATCCACATCCAAAGGAGATAAGTTGCAAAATATGTATCGTCAACAATCGTTAATTAAGACCAGTTCTATGAATGGATTATATCTATCGTGAATTCACCTTGGATTTCTTCAAGATGGATCTTAATTCTCTGCCTAAAAATGCATCCTCTCTTAAATTTTCCAAGTTCAATTCTAATGTAATGGGGCTTTGTTTAACCATGCACGTAAATCTTGGAATGTCTCTTCGTAAGACCTAATATGCCTTAAAAGAACTTTACAACATTGACATATCCCACCAACAGGTAGCTAACTTCTGTAAGACAGTTGCTGTCTGCATCAAACCATTCGTAGACAACTACGATTACAATGCAAGAAAAATCTTTACTGCCGATGAAACCTACATAAAAATCCGTGGAATTAAAGCATACATCTGGTTTATTATGGATGCTGCCAGTCGTTCCCTTTCTTGGATACCGCATATCTACGGAGCGCGACGTTGGTGCATGCATTCTTTCGATGCGTATGGCTTTCAAACACGTCTCCAAGCTTCCTGAAAATTTCAAATTTATCGCTAATGGTTACAGCGCATATCCTCTTGCCGCCCAACAGTTTTATCGTGAGTTCAAAGAAGATTTTAAATTTGATATCACCAGGATTATCGGTCTTACAAACGGCGATGAAGTTTCTAAAGAATACCGCCCTTTCAAGCAGATGATAGCGCGACTTAATCGCACTTATAAAGCTCTCTATCGTCCAACCAACGGTTTTGACAACGTAGACGGAGCCAACTATGATCTAGCGCTTTGGGTTGCTTACTATAACTTCCTTCGCCCTCACAAACACAATAAATACAAGGTTCTTAATGATGTTGAGATGCTACATGGTGCTTCAAACATGCCTGGAAAATGGCAACTTCTAATCTTTCTCGGTCAACAAACAATCCTGAACTTACAAAACGGCGAAGCCGCTAACTGTTCTTAGATTAAGAGCCAAAGGTAATAACCCAGCCATCAGAACCACAGGTTCTGACAAGACATTTATGCCTTTGCCCTTGATGGCACGAAAAAGAACTGCTACACTGCTGTAATCGACATAAGAAAACAACTGTTCTTAAGTTCTTCGCCGTCGGTAATCGACCTACAGCGGTTCTTTTTCGTGCTGTCAAGGGTGGCGGCAAGCTGCCACTACCTATAATATCTACAGTTTTCAAAGTTCATCTGAGCCTTTTTCTTTAACTCGGTTTTTTCATTGGTCATTTGACACTATCGCAAGCCACAGGTCTACAGCAGGATTTTTGCTCTGTGGGACCCGAAAATCGCCGATTTACGGGTCCCACGGAACAATTTTAGCTCCCTGTGCCCAAAAACTTCGTTTTTTGCTGCTTTCTTCCCGCTTTTATCGGCATTTTCGGGTCCCAGACGGCTATTTTGTCTCTGTAGACCCGTGCATACTCCCGGACATCTCATTGTTCCTGACAAGACAGCAAAAAAACAAATACAGCTTTCCTGACAAGGCACTAAAAACAGGACTCCTAACAACACAACAAAAAACAAATACAGCTTTCCTGACAAGGCAAAAAACGGTCCATGACATGCGTCACAGACCGTTTCTGTTACATTTTCTAGTTCTCATTCATCTTCGCAAGCTTCGCCGCCTGGTCCGCCGCGATACATGCATCGATGATCTCCTGGATGTCTCCGTTCATGATCTTATCCAGCTTGTACAGGGTAAGATTGATTCTGTGATCCGTCACACGTCCCTGTGGGAAGTTGTAGGTACGGATCTTCTCGGAACGGTCACCGGTACCGATCTGGCTGCGGCGCATCTCAGCCTCTGCATCATGGCGCTGCTGCTGCTCAATATCGTAGAGCTTTGCCTTTAAAAGAGCAAACGCTTTTGCCTTATTCTGGATCTGTGACTTCTCCGTCTGGCTGTACACGACGATACCGGACGGGTAGTGGGTCAGACGCACCGCAGAATCGGTCGTGTTGACACACTGTCCACCGTTTCCGGAGGCACGCATAACGTCGATACGGATATCCTTCTCATCAATGACAATATCAATGTCGTCGTCCACTTCCGGCATTACCGCCACACTGATCGTGGAGGTGTGGATACGTCCGCCGGACTCCGTCTCAGGCACACGCTGTACGCGGTGCACACCGGACTCATACTTCATCAGGGAGTATGCGCCCTGACCGTTGATCATAAAGGTCACACTCTTCATACCGCCGATGCCGGTCTCGTCCGCCTCAACAATCTCGGTCTTCCAGTTCTTGCTCTCTGCATAATGCTGATACATACGGTAAATCTCCGCAGCGAAAAGTGCCGCCTCGTCCCCGCCGGCACCGGCACGGATCTCCACGATAACATTCTTATCATCATTCGGATCTTTTGGAAGAAGCAGAATCTTTAACTCATGCTCCAACTCCTCCACACGCGCCTTGGCATCGTTTAATTCTTCCTTCGCTAGCTCACGCATCTCCTCGTCGGACTCCTCATCCAGCATAGCGAGGGAATCCGCAATATTCTGCTTGCACTGCTTGTACTCCTTATATGCAGCAACAATCGGTGCCAGATCGCTCTGCTCCTTCATCAGCTTGCGAAAACGCTCCGGATTGTTCGCGACATCCGGCTCACTGAGCTCGCTCATCAATTCTTCAAAACGAATCAGTAAATCATCCAACTTATCAAACATAACAAACATCCTTTCTTATCTCAAACGCCAGACAACCGTCTGCACCAACTATGCAAAATCCTCTCCGATCCCGCATCCCGCTAGAGCATTCCGGTCACTACCCGGTCGTTTCTCGCCAGATCCTTTATCACCTGCACATCATGAAAACCGATCTCCCGCATAAGTGCAGACACCTTTTGTCCCTGATCGTAGCCGATCTCAAACAGCAGATGACCTTCCGGGTTCAGATACTGCTTACACTGTCCGATGATCTTCCTGTAAAAATACAGACCGTCCTCCTTGCCGTCCAGCGCCTCCATCGGTTCAAAATCCCGCACCTCCGGCATCAGCTTCGCAATCTCATCCGTACAGATATACGGCGGATTCGAGACGATCACATCAAATGTCCCCGTCACATGGTCAAACAGGTCGCTGTGTTCAAACAGCACCGGCACATCATTGAGCCTTGCATTTTCCTTCGCAACATTGAGCGCCTGTTTGGATATATCAACCGCATACCCCTCCACATCCGATACGTTGTGCAGAATACTGACAATCACACATCCGGAACCGGTGCACAGATCCAGCACACGCATTCCGGGGCGCACGACCTTCAGCGCCTCTTCCACCAGAGTCTCCGTATCCTGTCTCGGGATGAGAACACTGGAATTTACTTTGAACTTCAGTCCCATGAATTCCGTCTCACCCACAATATACTGCAGCGGGACGTGCTCTGCGCGCTTGCGCAGCGCAATCTGGTACTCGCTCATCTGCTCTTCCGGCATCTCCTCTTCCATATGAAGATAATAAAAACTGCGGTCGATCTTACACACCATTTCGAGCAAAAGCCATGCATCGGTCTTTGCCTCCGCAATATCTGCCATGGACAGAACTTTCTCCCCCAGATTTACTGTCTCACGATACGTCATTTCCAACCTCCATCATGCCTGTTCCCGGATCTCTTTCACATAAGCCTTCCAGTCAAACACCGCCTCAACAGAGGCAATTCCGACCTCAATCATCGAATCATCCGGCTCTCTGGTTGTAATCCGCTGCAACAGGAGCCCCGGCTTGCTGAACAGATTGACCAGCATATGATCCGAGCGTCCGGCAAGCCGGATAAACTCGTACGATACCCCCGCAATCACCGGAATCAGCACCAGGCGCAGCAGAAGCTGCAGAATCCGGTTATCCACGCGGATAAACAGAAAGAAAACAATGCTGATCAGCATGACAATCAGCAGAAAGCTTGTTCCGCAGCGCTTGTGCAGACGGGAACTCTTCCGCACATTCTCCACCGTAAGATCCATCCCCTGTTCAATACAGTTGATGCATTTGTGCTCTGCGCCATGATACATATAGACACGCTTAATATCCGGCATCAGTGAAATTGCCGCCACATATCCGATAAAGATGGTAAGGCGGATCACACCTTCCAGCAGCGCAAGAAGCGTCTGCGATGTGATAAAACGCTGAAAGAATACGGATATGTAATAAGGAAGCACCATAAAAATCGCCACCGCAAGCACAATGGAAATTGCCACCGTACCGCCCATCAGCGCATTCTCCTGACGCTTTTCCTTTTTCTTCTGTTCCTCTTCCGTCGGCGCCGGCTTTTGGGCTCCGGCACGCTTCTCCGCTTTCCGTGACCCGCTCTTTTCCTCCTCTTCCTCCTCGAAAAAGGACGCCGAGAACGTCAGTGTCTTCATCCCCAGTACCAGCGATTCTATAAAACTGAACACGCCACGCAAGATCGGCATGTTTCTTATTTTCTTATTTTTAATCAGCCCTTCGTACGTCGAAGTCTCGACGACGATCTCCTGGTCTGGCTTGCGCACGGCTACCGCGTATTTTTCCTGATTCTTCATCATTACGCCTTCCATGACCGCCTGACCGCCAATTCCCGAATATCTCATAGTCTAAAACCCTGCTTGTGGCACACGAACCGTGCCGTATTCTATAAGGTAAAAAAGGTTGAGATTAAACAACCTCAACCTTATCTGTAACCGTTTTCACTTAGGAGCATAACGCTTCGCGCGTCATACTACTGCTGCTGCATACCATACTTCTTATTGAACTTATCAATACGTCCGCGAGCCTGAGCTGCTTTCTGCTGGCCTGTGTAGAACGGATGGCACTTGGAGCAGATCTCAACGTGGATGTCTTCCTTTGTTGAACCTGTAACAAATGTGTTACCGCAGTTACATGTAACAGTTGCCTGATAGTAATCTGGATGGATTCCTGCCTTCATGATTTTCACCTCTTTATAATCTTATCGTTATTATGTTCCTGTCTGTCTCTATTCTCTTATGCCCGTATGCCCGATCCGCATATGGCACTTACTGCAAAGAATAGTCCCGAATAAACAGCGTTGTTATTTTATCATGGTTTTTACGAAAAATCAAGTTCTTTTTATACAATCCGGTTCTTTTTCACCATATGGATATATTCCTGATTGTTGCGCGTGCGGGCGAACATGTTCAGAATGTTCTCCACCGCCTCATCGGTGCGCATGCCGTTGATCGCTTTGCGCATGATCTCGACAGCCTCCTGCTCCTCCGGCTCCAGCAGCAGATCGTCGCGCCGTGTTCCCGACTTCACAATGTCGATGGCGGGGAACACACGCTTCTCGGAAAGCTTGCGGTCAAGCACCAGCTCCATGTTGCCGGTTCCCTTAAACTCCTCGAATACCACGTCGTCCATCTTGCTCCCGGTATCCACCAGCGCGGTGGCAAGAATCGTGAGGCTTCCTCCCTCACGCATGTTCCTGGCTGCACCGAAAAAGCGCTTCGGCATGTGCAGCGCCGCCGGGTCAAGACCTCCGGATAACGTACGTCCGCTTGGCGGAACCGTGAGGTTGTAGGCTCTTGCCAGTCTCGTGATGCTGTCAAGCAGGATCATGACATCCTTTCCGTGCTCCACAAGGCGCTTCGCCCGCTCGATCACCATCTCGGATACGCGCTTGTGATGCTCCGGCAGCTCATCAAACGTAGAATAAATCACTTCCACATTCTCCCCGACAATCGCTTCCTTGATGTCCGTGACCTCCTCCGGCCTCTCGTCGATCAGCAAAATAATCAGATGCATATCCGGATTTCCCTTTGTCACTGATTTTGCAATCTCTTTTAATAAGGTGGTCTTACCTGCCTTCGGCTGGGATACGATCATACCTCGCTGTCCCTTTCCGATCGGCGATACCAGATCCACAATGCGCATTGCGACACTGCAGCCCGGGCGCTCCAAGCGGATTCTCCGGTTCGGGAAAATCGGCGTCAGATCCTCAAAATTCTTGCGCTTCTGCGCGACACCCGGATGATAACCATTGACCGACGAAACATATAACAGTGCAGAAAACTTTTCCTGCTGCGTCTTCACACGGGTATTGCCCGCCACGATATCGCCCGTCTTCAGATTAAACTTGCGGATCTGTGACGGCGATACATACACATCGTTCTCCCCGGGAAGGTAATTCTCACAGCGGATAAATCCATATCCGTCCGGCATGACCTCCAAGATACCGTTCGCCATAATTCCGCTGTCCAGATTCGAGATCGTCTCATCCACTGCACCGCTCTCCTTCAGGTTCTCCCGTCCCTCTCTGGGTTCCCGCGCCGGCCGCTGCTGCGCCTGCTCTCGCTGCGGTGTCTGTTCCCGCTGCGTCTGCTCACGCTGCGGTGTCTGCTCTCGCTGCGATGTCTGCTCACGCTGCTTCGTATTCTCCTCTTTGCTCTGGCGCTCGTCCTCTGCAACCATCAGATCTACCAGATCACTCTTTTTCATGCCGGAGATATTTTTGAGTCCTCTCGCTTTTGCAAGATCACGCAAAACAACGGCTGACAAGCTCTCATACTTTTCTCTCATCCATTCGCTCCTGTTCTTATCAATCTGCTATTTTCCTCTATGCTCTCAATCGTATTGGGAATCGTGTCTGAACTGACAAAATGAATTTACAATATGCGTATTATACAACACTTTTTCCAAAATAGGAAGTCCTAATTTCCTTGATTTGTCAAAATGATAATGGTATGATTTACGTATTGGTTTCTATATAAAAATACACTTTATATACAGGAGATTATATCATGGAGAATCAGACAATGACACTTGCCGAGAAGGCACTTCTTATGCACGAAAAATGGAACGGAAAGCTTGAGACCATCGCAAAATCCAAAGTAAACTCCCGCGAAGATCTCGCCATCGCATACACGCCGGGTGTTGCGGAGCCCTGCAAGGTAATCGCCAAAGACCCGGAGGCTGCTTACAAATATACCATGAAAGCCAACACCGTCGCCGTCATTTCCGACGGAAGTGCAGTTCTCGGTCTCGGCAATATCGGCGCATATGCCGCCATGCCTGTCATGGAGGGAAAATGCGTTCTGTTTAAGGAATTCGGCGATGTCAATGCCGTGCCGATCTGTCTCGACACCCAGGACACGGAGGAGATCATTGCCACGATCAAGAACATTGCTCCCGCATACGGCGGCATCAATCTGGAAGATATTTCCGCACCGCGCTGCTTTGAGATTGAGGAGCGCCTGAAAGAAATGCTCGACATTCCGGTCTTCCATGACGACCAGCACGGCACCGCCATCGTTGTGCTTGCCGGCATTATCAACGGTCTGCGTGTTACAGGCAAGAAAAAAGAGGACTGCCGCGTCGTCGTAAACGGTGCCGGTTCCGCGGGCGTTGCCATCACAAAGCTTCTGCTCACCTACGGTTTTCGCCATGTCACCATGTGTGACCGCGAGGGCATCATCGGCAAAGATTACCCGAACTTAAACTGGATGCAGCAGAAAATGACCGAAGTCACCAACCTTGAGGATCAGCACGGCACGCTTGCCGACGCCTTAAAGGGTGCTGATATTTTTGTGGGTGTCTCCGCACCGAACATCGTTACCCCGGAGATGGTTGCTTCCATGAATCACGACTCCATCCTGTTCGCCATGGCGAATCCGGTTCCTGAGATCATGCCGGATGTGGCAAAGGCTGCGGGTGCCAGAATCGTCGGAACCGGACGCAGCGATTTCCCGAACCAGGTCAACAACGTCGTGGCGTTTCCAGGAATTTTCAAGGGTGCACTTGAGGGACGGGCAACACAGATTACCGAAGAGATGAAGCTTGCCGCCGCAGAAGCGATTGCCGGTCTTGTGTCCGATGAGGAGTTAAACGACGAATTTATCATGCCGGAAGCCTTTGATCCCCGGGTAGCACAGGTGGTAAGTGAAGCCGTCCGCTCTCACATCGTGCGTTAACCGGACGTATCATGAACGACGCGCGTTACTATTCCCTCAATACTTATTTACGCCAGACATTTGGCGAGAAGGTCTACCGCCTGTCTCTAAACGGCGGCATGACCTGCCCGAACCGCGACGGCAGCATCGATACCAGAGGGTGCATCTTCTGCAGTGCCGGAGGAAGCGGTGATTTTGCCGCCTCCCCGCAGCAATCTGTCACTGAACAGATTGCGCAGGCAAAGCTTCTCCTTCGGGAAAAAACAAACTGCCGCAAATATATCGCCTATTTTCAGGCATACACGAACACCTACGCTCCCGTCGGTGTTCTTCGTGCGCTTTACACGGAAGCTCTCGCACAGCCCGACATTGTGGCACTCTCCATCGCCACCAGATGTGACTGTCTGCCGCCTGAGGTTTTAGATCTGCTGGCAGAATTAAATACCATAAAACCAGTCTGGGTGGAGCTCGGTTTACAGACCATCCACGAACATACCCTGCATTTGATACGCAGCGGTTTTTCACTCGCCCAGTATGAGCAGGCGGTATCCGCGCTTCACGCGCGGGGCATCAAGGTCATAACTCATCTGATCTTAGGTCTGCCCGGTGAGACCACCGAAGATATGCGCGCTTCCGTGCGCTATCTTGCCGCACATCCGGTCTTCGGCGTAAAGCTGCAGCTGCTTCACGTCTTAGAGGGTACCGATCTTGGAACGCACTACAAAACCAATCCATTTCCGCTGTTTACGCTGGAGGAATACTGTGATCTTATCGTAGACTGCCTTGCCCTTCTTCCACCGGAAATGGTCATCCACCGTCTGACCGGCGATGGACCGCGCCGCCTGCTCCTCGCTCCGCTGTGGAGCACGGACAAAAAGCGCGTATTAAACACAATAAACAGACAACTTATACAGCGCGATCTCTGGCAGGGCAAATATTATAGAAACGAGGAAATACATGGCTGAACCATTTACCATATACAAACTGACCATTTTAAACATGCTGGATAAGGTGGATTTTCCCCTGACGAATACGCAGATCTCCGACTTTTTCCTGGAACAGGAATACACAGATTACTTCCGCGTACAACAGGTCTTAAACGATCTCGCCGACTCCGGTCTGATCCGCACAGAATCCACGCACAGCAACACCCAGTATTATATCACCGCTGCAGGGCGTGAGACGCTCGGTTTTTTCCGCGACAAGCTCACGGACGCCATTGAGCACGACACCATTGCCTATTTTGAAAAAAATAAAATGGCACTCCGCACCGTCAACTCAATCATCGCAGACTACTACAAGACGCCGAATCAGGACTATGCCGTGCGCTGCCAGTTCCGCGTCCACGACACCAACCTGATCGACCTGACACTGACCGTCAAAAACAAAGAGCAGGCGGAAGCGATCTGTAACAACTGGAAAAAGCAGAACGAGGATGTCTACGCCTATCTGATGGATATTCTGATCCAGTAACAATCCGTTTCCTGTCAGATACCGCCTGACATTTTTTCTAACAGACAGAAGGGAGTCCTTATTTTATGGGAAAAAGTGCTTTCAAACCGGGCAACATGCTCTATCCGCTGCCAGCCGTCATGGTAAGCTGCCAGTATCCCGGCACCTCGGATCCGGAATGCAGCAATCCTGCACTCTCAGGCAGACCGAACATTCTTACCGTCGCGTGGGCAGGCACCGTCTGCACCAATCCGCCAATGCTCTCCATCTCCGTTCGTCCGGAACGCTATTCCTACCACATGATAGAAGCCGCCGGCGAGTTCGTGGTGAATCTTACAACTGAATCGCTTGTGCGCGCCACCGACTACTGCGGCGTGCGCTCCGGCAGGGAGGTCGACAAATTTAAAGAGATGCATCTGACACCGCTTGTCTCCCGCGAGGTGGCAGTTCCCGGCATTGCCGAGAGCCCCGTCAATATCGAATGCCGTGTGCGCCAGATCATGCCGCTCGGCAGCCACAATCTGATTCTCGCGGATGTCGTCGCCGTCACGATTGATGACGCGTATATGGACGAAGCCGGCAAGTTCCACTTAAACGATACCGGGCTGATCACCTACTCCCACGGAGAATATTTTCTGCTCGGGAAAAAGCTCGGCACGTTCGGCTACAGTGTGCAGAAAGATTCTCCTGGCAAAAATGGGCACGGTGGCAAAAAAGGAACTCCCGGGACAAAACGGAATCCTGTAACAAAAGGATTTTCTGCAAAAAAAGGGAACGGTGACAAAAAAGGAACTCCCGGGGCAAAACAAAGTCCTGTAAAAAAAAGATTCTCTGGCAAAAAGGAAACTTTGGCGAAATATGGCCAACAAGAAAAGCATGAAAAAAGATCGAAATAAAATCAGATAACGAAGGGATTTTTACTATGAAGATAAGATTTGGTATTGTAGGCTGCGGTTTTCTCGGAAACATTATCGCAAACGCCTGGAAGGACGGTTTCCTCGAAGATTACGAGCTCGTCGGCGTGACCAGCCGCACGCAGGAATCGCGCGATAAGACTGCGGCTGAAACCGGATGCAGATCCTGTCGGGATCTTGCAGAACTGCTCTCCTTAGAGCCGGAATATATTGTGGAGGCAGCGTCCGTGGAAGCTGTCCGTGAAATGGCATGTACGGTACTGGAACACGGCGTCAACCTCGTTCTTCTCTCGATCGGTGCGTTTGCCGACGCTGCCTTTTACGGGCAGGTCAAGGACGCAGCCCGCAGAGGATGCGCCAAAGTCCATCTGGCAAACGGCGCGATCGGTGGTTTTGATGTCTTACAGACGATCACTTTAATGGCGCAGGCGGGAAAGCTTGACGAGACCGCCGGCATCGAGACGCACACCGGCGCCCGCGGTTTCCGCAACACACCGGTCTGGGCGGAACACCTTTTAACCGATACCGAAAAGACGACTGTCTTTACCGGCAGCGCCAAGGAGGCAATCGCAACCTTTCCGCGCCGCGTCAACGTCGCCGTCGCCACCTCGCTCGCCACGACAGGACCGGACGTCACGCAGGTGACAATGCACTCCGTTCCGGGCTGGACGGGCGACGACCACTGTATCACCGCAGAGATCGAAGGTGTCAAAGCCACCGTGGATATCTGCTCTTCCACCAGCGCGATCGCCGGCTGGAGTGCGGTATCCCTGCTCCGCAATCTCGCCTCGCCGGTCTGCTTTTATTAACACCTGCAGGTTGTGCACTGCCCCATAATATGCATCAGAATTTTTATAAGGAGGTTTTTCTATGTTTCAAAAACTGGTTGCCATTGAACCTGTCAGTCTGATTCCCTCCGCTGAGGAAGCGCTTCAGCTGTATGCACGGGAAGTCGTTCTCTTCCGCGATATTCCGGAAAATGACGATGAGATCATCCGGCGGATCGGTGATGCAGATGCCGTTCTGCTCAGCTATACATCCCGCATCGGACAAAATATTATGGAGCGCTGCCCCAATATCCGTTATATCGGCATGTGCTGCAGTCTCTACTCCGAAGAAAGCGCCAACGTCGACATTGCCTATGCACGCAGGCACGGCATCCGTGTTCTTGGCATCCGGGATTACGGAGACCGCGGGGTCGTAGAATATGTACTGCACGAGCTGACCGGTCTTCTACACGGCTTTGATCTGCCGATGCTTCACAGTGAGCCGGTCGAAATCACAGGTCTGAAAGTCGGCATCATTGGTCTGGGTGTCTCCGGTAAAATGATCGCAGATGCCCTGTCCTTTCTCGGTGCCGACATCTCTTACTACAGCCGGACACGCAAACCGGAGGCAGAGCAGTCCGGCATGGTTTTCCTGCCATTAGACGAACTGCTTGCAGAAAGTGAGGTTGTATTTACCTGTCTGAATAAGAATGTACTGCTTCTTGGCAAACAGGAATTTGATATTTTAGGAACCGGCAAGGTCTTATTCAACACCTCCATCGGTCCGGGATTTGATTCTGCGGCACTGGAAGACTGGATCTCTCTTCCGGGAACCCATTTCTTCTGCGATACTATGGCTGCCGCAGGTGCCGTCCCGCCCGGATTCTTTGACCGCGAAAACGTGCATTGCAGAAATGTTTCTGCCGGTCGTACCAGACAGGCTTTCGCGTTGCTGAGCGAAAAAGTACTTGCCAATCTAAAAACAGCCCTGGAAGAATCCTAAGGATTCCTCCAGAGCTGTTTTTATGTATTTCTAACACAAGCCCGCCAGAATTCATTCTTTCATAAACGGACTCTCCAGAAGCTCTCTCTTTGCCACTTCCATCGCCCGTGCCACACTGCCCGGCACAAACGGATTCGACAGATTTGCATAGCGCAATGTCTCCAGATAGCTCATGCTTCCGCCGCATTTGCAGAGATTTAAGTAATCCTGCCATGCTGTCTCGTGGTTCTCATAATTTTTCTTTTTGAACTCCATCGCTCCCATCGTCGTCAGCGTATAGTTGATATAATAGAACGGATAGAGATAGATATGCAGCTTGTGATACCAGAAACCACCGCGGTCAAAGAAATCATCCGCGTCGTATTTTCTCCACGGCATATACTTCTCTTCCAGCTTCTTCCACTCCGCCGTGCGCTCCTTCGGCGTCAGATCCGGATTGCTGTAGCAGATGTGCTGGAACTCATCCACCGCCACACCGAACGGCACAAATGTGATCGCATCCATCAAATGTGCAAAGCGGAATTTATCTGCATCTTTTCCGAAAAATGCCTCCGCATACGGATAGGAGAACTGCTCCATCGACATGGAGTGAATCTCCGCAATGTCGGTAGACTCTGAGTAGTACTCTGCAATCGGCTGGCTGCGCATTGCCATATATCCTGCAAACGCATGTCCCAGCTCGTGTGTCAGCACCTGCATGTCAAAGATTGTCTGATTAAAATTGGAGAACACAAACGTTGCCTGATAATCCGGGAGAAATGTCATATATCCCGTAGCAGCTTTTCCCGGCTTATTCTTTAAATCCATCAGTTCGTGCTCAATCATAAAATCAATGAACTCTCCGGTCTCCGGGCTGATCTTATGGTACATCTTCCTTGCCTCTTCCACCATAAAATCATCATCTCCCGCAGGAACGGCATTTCCGTCTGGAAATACACGCTTTTCGTCATAAAACATCAGTGTATCCACACCGATGCGCTTTGCCTGTGCCGCATAGAGCTGTTCACACAGCGGTACGAGTTCCGTACGCACCTGCTCGCGGAACGCTGCCACCTCTTTTTCCCCATAATCTGTACGTCCCTGCTGCATGTAACCCACCGGAATAAAGTTGTCATAGCCGAGGTTCTTCCCCATCTGATTGCGGATGGTGATGAGCTCCTCCCAGATTTCCTCCAGCCGCTTCTCATTGCTGTGGTAAAAATCAGAATATGCCCGCACAGCCGCACGCCGGACTTCTCTGTCCTCATGTTCAAAATACTTCTGTACCCCGTAGAGATTGAGCGTCTGCCCTTCAAATTCGATCGCCGCCGTTGCCATGATCTTTTGATATTCGTTTGTCAGCTTCGCCTCCTGCTGCATCAGCGGAATATTTGCCTCACAGAAGGTCTTCCTGTTCAGTTCCTTCTGTGCAAAATACTGTTTTCCGTACTCTTTCTCGATATCATCGCGAAACGGACTGTTCATCACTGCCGCATCGAATGCAAGAAACTTCGGCATCACGGTCGGTATGGTATTGTTGATATATTCGTCTTCCTTCTCATAATAAGTATCCGTCGTATCTAATGTATGGCGGATGGACGCAATCGTGCACGCAGTCATAAGCTTATTCTGCACGCGCTCTGCCTTCTTTAAGAGTTCCTTTAATCCCTCATAGGAGGCTGCCTCCTGTACCTGTTTTACCAGATCCTCAAAAAGCATTTCCAATTTCTTGAAATCCGGTCTCTCATACTTCAGCGTTGAAAATGTAAAATCTGCCATATGCTCCTCATTTCTGCGCATGCCACCGCAGGCATTCTTCTCCCATGCAGTGTCACAGCGCCTCTCTTTTTCTGTTCTATTCTACGTTCCGCAGCTTTTTCTGTCAACCCACACCCGGTAACCGGCATCCATCAGCACCATGCATAAAAGCATCAGAACCGCATAGCCGGCCAGATAACCCGGATTTCCCAGAAACGATGCAAGCCACTCCAACGGCGATCCGGGCGAAGGCACATTCACAAACATGTAATTGGCATGAAACTTTTTATCAAACAGGTAGACCGGCGGCACGACCGCCAGAAGAAATACGATCACCTTCCAAAGTGCCGCAAGCCGCGGGACAATGTTGTGCTGCAGCAGCTGGCAGATCACGTAGAGCACAATCCCGGCATGAAAGGTAAATCCCTGTATCGTGATAAAATGAATCGCCGGATAGCGCACCCAGTCCGGGAATAAAAGCGCAAGCACGGTTCCCGGCAGACACAGGGTATAGAGAACCTGTCCCAGCCAGTCCCACTTGAAAAATGCGTGCAGACAGCACAAAAAGCCTGCCATGCTGCACAGATGAAGCGGCAGTTGATACAGCGACATTTTCCCGATCAAAGCCAGCACCGCAATCCGGTACACCTCCAAGCCCACCAGGAAAATGCCGATTCCTCTCTCCGCCAGAAGCCTGCGCCGCCCTCCCCATCGCTTATAAGAATGGAGGAACAGCAGTAAGAGCCCTGCGCACACGCCCAGCCATAATAAATGTACCGGACCAAAGTGGGAAAATCCCACCCCGTCCGGTATCTCATCTTCGTATGTGAAAAAATAGGAAAGATCAATCCCCAGTCGTCTCATTTTCGCACGCTTCTTTCACCGTATTTTTCTCCACGGAACTTTCTTCCGCAGCGTCTCCCTCCGCAGCGTCTCTCTCCGCAGATTCTCCTTCCGCCGAATGTTCCTCTGTAGTATCTGCATCCGCCGGGCTCTTATGCATCTCATCCGCAGATTCTTTCTTCTTCACGAACCCAAGATGCGACAATTTCTCACTCCACCATGCTCGCCACCGTGCACGTCTTGCCGCCCACTCCTCCTTCCGCTGCCTGCGCCGTTCATCCCGCGCAGCCGCCTTTTTTGTCCTGTCCTCTTCCTTCTGGGCAAGCTTTTCCTGGCGCTTTTCCTGCTTCTGGGTAAGCTTCGCCTGCTTTTTCTCCTGCTTTGCAAACGCCTTTTCCTTCAGCCGCACTTCCTTTAACGCCGCCTTCTCGATCTCTACGATATAGCGGTTCGCCTTCTTGCGGTTCCTGCGATCCACACGATAGGGATCATACAGAAAATAGGACAGCGCTCCGATCATGAGCACCACAACACCTGCCACGGTAAAAACCGGCACCAGAAGCGCATATTCCTCAAAACCAAGTTCGTAGCAGGTAAACGTCACGAGCATAACCGGAAACAGCACCAGGTACACGCCCTTCGTCAGCACCGCAAAAAACAGCGACTGCTTTCTCCCGTTGGAGAGCAGTGCGCCCTCAATAGCGGTATAAAACGCCATAAAAATGCAGATCTCCGACCCGAACCCGTGCAATACGCCGCAGATGGCGATCAGCACAAGCGACAGAAAAAACATGGCAAACGCCGTGCCCTGATACCATGCATTGCGGTACTCCGTCATGCCCTGCAGCTTGTCCTCGCTGATCCCGTGCATCCGGTACACTTCCGTGCGGATGCGCTCCTCAAACTGCTCGTTGTACTGCTGTTCCTCCTTTGTGGCGCGCAGATGGTTCTCGACGGACAGACTCATCTGGTCAATATATTCCTGCTCCTGCCGGATTCTTCTTGCACGCAGCTTCTCAATCTCGCTCTGCCGCTTCGCTTCTTCTTCCAGCTTCATCACTTTTCCGATCCGTGGATTCTTCACCTCAATATCTGAAAAATCCGGCTCCATATCTGCGATTTTTACGCAGGCTGTATCACAGGCTTCTACCTGTTCCTGTACCGGTTCCACACTTGCGTCAACCGTCTCCGTCACTGCTGTGCGCTCTGTTGTGTTTGCCTGTCCGGCAGTCCCCGTTCTTCTTCGTTTGCGACTCATCCTACTCCCCTTTTCTTCCTGCGTATTTCTGGCTTTATCTTAGCACAGAATTCTTTGAATTACAAACAGGGGCTGCCATGACTTTCAAAATAACCTTATGAAATTATTCCACTCCAAACAGTGCCAGTATCTTTTGCCAGAAGGTCTTCTCTTCCTGCACTGTTGTATCTATTTCCTCCTCGTCTGGCAGATAATAATAAGAAACACACTACACGATTTTGAGTGAAAGGTAGCAGAAAATTCTTTTGAAAAAAATGTGAGCATTCCTTCCGGTCAGATGTTTGCATCAGATTCCGTGTCTCTTCCACGTTTGAACACTCGCGGAGTGTGTCCGACAAATCAGAGACAATGAGCGGACTTTCTGGTGGCGCTAATGCGCGCTTCCGCATAGACAATATAAAACCGCGCGAACCGAAACTCGTTGCCACCTGCTATTGAAGTCAGGGCAGGTGGCAACTCAGACATCGGCTTCGCGCGGTTATGTTTTATTTGGAAGCGCACAAAGCGCCACACGAAAGGTCCTAAATTGTCTCATGATTTGCGGACACAGTCCGTGGAGTGCTCCAAACTTGGAAAGACACGGATCATCAAAGATGCCGGACGCGGCATGGTTAGAAATACCGGATTTTACGGCCAGATCTGTCTTGGACAGATATCATCCGGAACGTTTGGCTCCTATTTTTCCTGGTATCACTCATAATAATCAGCGCCGTGTGACGGCGCTTTTCTATTATGGCTTTAGCCAGTTGAGTACATCGGAATTTCTCAAAAGAGAAATGGAGATGCACGAAACAAAAATCCACCTGCTATGCGGGTGGAGTCAAATCGTTATACAGAAAAACACCTTTCCGTTACAATAGAGTTGTTCAGTCACTATTGCAAGAAAGGGAAGGTGTTTTATGGCGAATAAGTCTAATGATCTCGCCCATACAAAATGGATGTGTAAATACCATATTGTATTTACTCCTAAGTATAGACGAAAAATTATTTATAATCAATTAAAAGAGGATATACGTGATATTCTGAAACAGTTATGTGCATATAAGGGCGTGGAGATTATTGAAGGGCATCTCATGCCTGACCATATTCATATGCTAGTAAGTATTCCACCAAAGATGAGCGTGTCGAGTTTTATGGGATATTTAAAGGGAAAGTCAGCGCTTATGATTTTTGACAGACATGCAAATCTCAAATATAAATTTGGAAACAGACATTTCTGGTCAGAGGGATATTATGTCAGCACCGTAGGATTAAATGAAGCGACAATAAAAAAGTATATTCAAGATCAAGAAAAGTACGATATCATGCAAGATAAATTAAGTGTGAAGGAGTACGAAGACCCTTTTAAGGGTTAAGTAGAAGTAGTACAAATGCCCATTCATGGGCATAAGCAACGCGTCAAGTGCGATAGTGACTTGAACGAAGAGAAAGTCTAGGGCGTCTTGAGACGCTGTCGGGTACCAAGGGGTTATACCCAGCGTTCCGAGCCACCCTTTTTAAGGGTGGCGGCGACTTCCTGTCTAGTGCGTCTTCTTGTTGATATAGTTGGTCTTGTACTTGGAGTAGACGATCTTCTGGCTCTGGTAGAGACCAAAGTAGCCGGACAGCATATAGCTGAACGCGATGGCGAGAAGGAAATACGGCATACCGTCATATCCAAACAGCTCAAAGCTGATGAGCAATGAGGTGATCGGGCAGTTTGTCACGCCGCAGAAGACCGCGGACATGCCGACCGCCGTGCAAAGTGTCGGCGAAAATCCGAGAACATTTCCGAACAGACAGCCGAATGCCGCTCCGGTAAAGAGAGACGGGACGATCTCGCCGCCTTTGTATCCTGCGCCGAGTGTGACGGCGGTAAAAAGCATTTTCAAAAAGAACGCCTCCGGGCGGACGGTACCGTCCATGCAGCGGGCGATGATGTTGATGCCCGTACCGTTGTAGGTCTGATCTCCGACGAGCAGTGTCAGCACGACGACAATGCATCCACCGGCGAAGACGCGCAGATAGGGATTTTTGAAAAACTTCTTATACAGATGATCTGAACCGTGCAGCATCACGCAGAAGAGAATGCTCACCAGCGCACATAAGATGGCGAGGATGGAAATTTCAACGGCGGAGCCGATCGTAAAATCAGGAATTTTTCCGAGCGGGAAGCCGTCCGGGCTCACGCCGAACGAGGTGGCAATCGCGTGGGCGATCAGCGAGGAGATCACACATGGCACGAGGGCGGCATAGTACATGATGCCGACACTCACCACCTCCATGGAGAAGATGGCGGCTGCCATCGGAGTGCCGAACAGCGCGGAAAACGCAGCGCTCATACCGCACATGATCATGATGTGCTTGTCCTTCTCATCAAAATGAAACAGACGTCCCAGACCGTTTCCAATACTGCCGCCGAGCTGCAGGGCAGCACCCTCACGGCCGGCAGAACCGCCGAACAGGTGGGTGATCAGCGTCGAGATAAAAATGAGCGGCGCCATGCGAAGCGGCAATTCATCGCCGGAATGGATGGCGGAGAGTACAAGGTTTGTGCCGGTATCGCGCTCATCGTGAAGCAGGCGGTAGGCACCTACAATGAGAATACCTCCGACCGGAAGCAGGAAAATAAGCCACGGATTTTTTGTGCGGACGAGAGTGACGAGAGCCATGCACAGATAAAAAAGTGTGCCCACAGATCCGACCAGCACACCGGAGAGGATGGCGAATACCACCCATTTCAGGGAAGTCTTTAAGCGGTTGACATTGTGGGTTATCTTATGTTTGATGATCTCTTTCATAATTGGATGTGATTCCCTTTCCATAACATACTCTTATATCTGAATTTTAGCATTTTCCAAACAGATTTACAATAGCATGCCGATACGGTTACCTTGGTAATAAGACTCCGTGTGATGCATCAATATGACAAGGAAAGTTGTCAAAAATGTATTGACAACTTTCCTTGTCATATCTATAATAGCGGTGTGAGAAAATGTGCCGCAAAGAAAGCGGTGCGTTGTGTGAAAAGCACATCGGGATATGGAGGATTTATGCCATTATACAATCATTTAAAAGAATATCGGGCAAAAATCAACGTTAATCAGCATGAGATGGGACAGTTGGTCGGAGTATCCAGGCAGACCATCAGTCAGATCGAGCGCGGGGATTATTCGCCGTCGGTGACGTTGGCGCTCAAGATTGCAAAAGTGTTTGAGGTTCCGGTGGAAGCCATTTTTACCTATGAGGAAGAACCGGAGGAAGAGAAATAGCAGGCAGGGAGGAGAAGCGTATGACAGACGGGACAGAGAAATGCAACCCGAAGATTGAGGAGAATCAGAGAGAGGACAGACGGGCATTCCGCAAGTTTATCGTGCTCCTTTTGGCAGCCATGGTTGTGGGCGGGATAACAGGCGCGTTTTCGACTATGGCAGCCAAGGGGCAGGCGGATATCGGCGCAGGAATCACAGCGGGACTTCAAAAGATCGCACCTTATGCGAATCTTGTGATCGCGGCAGCTCTGGCTGTGTGGATGACGGGAATGCTTCGCGGCGCCAGAGCAGAGTACAAGCGCTGGGACGGCGAGGAAGAGCAGTTGATCGAAAAGATCGAGCGGAAACTGGGCATTGGTGTGATTGTCACGAATGTGGCGCTCATTGCCGGATTTTTCTTTTTTGCAGCCGGCATGAAGTCCACCGGCATAGACAGCGGCTGGGAGGAAGAGATTCCGTGGGTGAAAATAGCAGCCACATTTCTCGGGCTGATTGCGGTTATGGTCGTAACGGTGATCGCTCAGAACCGGATTGTCAATTTTACAAAGGAGATCAATCCGGAAAAGAAAGGGAGCGTTTACGATCTGAAGTTCCAGAAAACGTGGATCGCAAGCTGCGATGAGGCCGAACAGCTGCAGATATACCGCGCGGCGTTCCGTGCCTACACCGCAATGAATTATGCGGCGCTCGGAATGTTTCTGGTCTGCTTTATCGGGATGTTGTCCTGGAATTTCGGGCTGCTTCCGCTTACGATGGTGCTTTTTGTCTGGCTGACAGGCGTGATCGCCTATGGGGTGGAGAGCCTTCGCATGACGGGAGGACGATAAGATCTTTGATCAGACAGAATGTGCAGGATGAAAGGCTGCTGCAATAAGCATAGCGTGCGTTGCTCTGATAAGTAATATTACAGGAATACTAGAGAACAAAAAAGTTCCAGAATAAACAGA
>OHAF01000184.1_pt1 | contig 65574 bp, 55 predicted proteins | sample 1577041 | NCBI WGS metagenome assembly OHAF01 (sample SAMEA3541495, study PRJEB24748) | human gut metagenome | biome: human gut; feature: human-associated habitat; material: faeces | place: China | collected 2012
GAAAAACGGCTGCCTGCTTCCAGGCGTCCGTTACCTTCTGCCCAGTCTGGCAGCGGTCTGCATGGGCATGTCGATACGAACCTCAGCCACCCGCTGCCCCACGTTCACCTGCATGCGGGCATCCAGCCCCGCATCGCGCATCTGCTCCACCACACCGCGAATCGCGTTGACGTACAGGCGATAATCGCGGATCAGGGGCTTCATATGCCGTCCGCCCGCCAGAGGAACGGGCATGCGCGCCAGCACGTCGCTGACCAGCCGTTCCGTATCCGGCACGCTCAGCTTTTCCTCGATCACATGCCTGAGCACGCGCAGGCGCCCCTGGATGCCCGGCACGCGCAAAAGTGCCTGGGCATAGCCTTCGCACAGGCCATGTTCGCGCAGCAGCCCCATCGCCTCGTCGCCCAGGTTCAAAAGGCGCAGCTTTTTGCGAATGGTGGCGGGCGTGCGCCCGATGCGCGCAGCCAGCTCCTTGGGGTCCATCCCCGCGGCCAGAAGCGCCCGGTATTCCTCCGCCTCGTCCAGATAATGCAGACGGCCGCGCATCAGCTGGTCCAAAAGCCGCGCCACACGCCTTTCCATACATTCCGCGGGGCAGGTAACCGCATCCACACAGACCTGACCCGCATCCCGCATGCGCCGCAGGGTGTTGAGTCCGCTCACCAACGTATAGCGCCCATCCGGGCGCTGGGACAATACCACCGCGCCGTCGGGCTCGCCCTCCGCGCTTTCTTCCCAGGGTTCCGCGATCTCACCGATGGGTACCCATCGTACCTGATTGGCCGCCGCTTGCATGTAACGGCCTCCTTTGCTCAACGGATCGGACGCGCCCAGAGGCCGCTCATGCCCTCCCCCTTGACATGCGGGGCCTCACGGGCGCGCCCATGTCTATGTCATTCCTCCCCAGCCCGCCGCTTTCCTGCCGGAGCAGCAGGGGAACCGTTCGACAGCAAAAGCGCGGCGCGCCCGAAAAAGAGCGCGCCGCATGTCGGTTTTTGACGAATTCTATTTTTTTGTATTCCCCATTCCCAGCGGAGCACGGCCGGGTGTGCCGGCTTTTCGGGGATATTGTCGAACGGTTTTTTCCTTCTTGCGGCAGGCGACGATGATGTGCCGCCAGTCCGGCTGCCCCGGAACGTCTGCCGGCAGCACCTCCAGTGCGCCGCCTCCCAGCATCCGGGCGGCCCGGCCTCCCGCCTCCAGCTCGTCCTGCGCGGCGGGACCCTTGTAGCAGAGCATGCGCCCGCCCACCGCCACAAAGGGCAGCATCAGCTCGCACAGCACCGGCAGCGGAGCCACCGCCCGCGCCACGGCCAAGTCGTAGCGCTCGCGGTGTTCCGGATTGCGCGCGCCGTCCTCGGCCCGTGCATGCACCAGGCGTACATGGGTCAGTCCCAGTTCCTCCACCACGGCCGAGAGGAAGGAAATCCGCTTCTGAAGCGCATCCAGCAGCGTCACCTGCAGGTCCGGCCGGGCGATGGCCAGCGGCAAGCCGGGAAAGCCCGCGCCGCTCCCCACGTCAATCACCCGCGCGCCATGCGCAAACAGCCCCTCCAGCCGCAGGGGTGCCAGCGAATCCAGATAATGCCGGTAGAGCGCCACCGCAAAGTCCGTATCGCCGGTCAGGTTCATGCGAGCGTTCCACTCACACAGCAGCCGGTGATAGCGGACAAGGCGCGCCGGCGCGGCGGCGTCTGCGCCCAGACCATCCAGGTGCCGCGCCAGTTCCGCCTCCCACGCATCCAGGTTTACAGCTTCAGCCCCAGGTATTTCACGCCCCAGTATTTCACCCATGCCAACGCCTCGCGCATATGATTTTTGAGCCAGTAGTTCCATTCCGGGCGGCACGGGCTGCCTGCGCCCTGCGCCTCAAGCCCCGCGTCGCGCGCGATGGCCAGCGCGCGAGGCAGGTGATAATCGCTGGTGACGATCAGCGGCTTCTGGCATCCCTTTTCCTGCAGGATGGCCCATGCGTTTCGGATGTTTTCCTTCGTGTCCGCGCTGTGCGGGTCGCTGATGACATGCTCCTCGCTCAGGCCCTCCGCGATGAGCACAGCCCGCATCACATCCCCCTCCGGGGCGGGTTCCTGTCCGCCCTGCCCGCCGGTGACGACCATGTAGCAGGGATGCTTTTCATAGTATTCCTTGGCCTTATCCAGCCGCCAGCGCAGCTGCACGGACGGTTCGCCCGATGGCAGCACCTGCGCGCCCAGCACGATGATGCTGTCGTAATCCGTAGGCTCAGGCACGTTGACCTCCCAATAATACACCAGACCGATCAGCGCGGCATAGCACACCACGCCGGCCACAACCAGCCACACAAGCGCCAGCAGCGCCTTGACCGCCCAGCGGCATTTTTTCCCTGTGTTCTCCATGCGTTATGTTTGCTTTTCCTTTCGTTTTTTCATCAGTTCGGCCCGGATAAGCGTTTCGCCGTCCGAATTGGCCACGCGGGTGAGCAGCCTGTCCTCGCGCCTCTCGCGCGTAATCAGCCCGCAGCCGGCCATGCTCAGCGCCTCCCTGCCGGATACGATGATGTGGTCCGCCATCGCCACGCCCAGCGAGCTCAGCAGCGCCGCCAGCTGGCGGGTGACCTCCACATCCTGGTGCGACGGCACGGGCGATCCTCCCGGATGATTGTGGCACAGGACCACGGAGTGCGCATTGTGCCTAAGCACCGCCTCCGCCACCACGCGCGGATACGCCTGCACCTCGTCGATGGACCCGCGCGCGATGAGCTCATCCGCGATCAGCTGCATCCTGCCATCGAGGCAAACGGCGTAAAAGTGTTCCGTCCGCAGGCCCTGCAAAAGCCGCACGGCGTGCTTTTCCGCCATTCCGCGGTTGCAGATCAGCTTGCCGGTATTCTCCCGGCTCATCTCCAGCCGCCGGGCGGCATGGCTGAAAAGGCTGAGCAGCAGCGCCGCGTACTGGCCCACGCCTTCGACCTTCATCAGCTCCTCCACGGGCGCTTCCAGCACGGCATGCAGGGTTCCGAACCGGTCCAGCAGGCGGTGCGCCAGGGGATTTACGTTGCGCTGGGGAATGGCGTAAAACAGCATCAGCTCCAGCACCTCGTGGTCTGCGAAGCCCTCCAGCCCTCCGGCGAGGAACCGTTCCCTCATCCGCTGCCTGTGCCCGGCATGCTCTCCAGCCATACAGCCCCCTCCTCCGCCCGCTTATGGCATAGTATAGCATAAAACCGCTCCTTTGTACAAACGCTCCGGCAGCGTTTTGTAACAACTGCCCCGCGAACCGTAACCGGGGCAAAAAAACGGCTGAAGGGGGTTTAATCCGCTTGAAGCATGTTGTATAATAGGAGGTAGTATACGCATTCATCGCGGCAGGGAGGGGAATCGATGGAGACCTTGTGGGCACAAATCCAGACCGTGCTTTGGAACGTGTTCAACCGCCCCACCATCGCCGACGTGCTGGATATCCTCATCGTGGCCTTTTTGCTCTATGAGCTGCTCATGCTCACCAAGGAAACGCGCGCCAGCGCCGTTCTCAAGGGCCTGGTCACACTGGTGGTGGCCAGCTGGGTAAGCGATCTTCTGGGCCTGACGGCGCTCAACTGGGTGCTGCTCAACGTGGTCAATAACGGCGCTGTGGTGCTGGTGATTCTGTTTCAGCCGGAGCTGCGCAAGGCGCTGGAGCAGCTCGGACGCGGGGCCATTCACAAAACCTCCGTATCCGCCGATCTGGAGGAAAGCAGCCACATCGTCAACGAGATCACCAGCTGCCTGCTCACCCTCAGCCGCCGCCGCGTGGGCGCGCTGATCGTCATCGAACAGCGCATCGGCCTCAAGGACATCATTGAGACCGGTACCTCGCTCAACTCGCAGATCTCCGCCGCGCTTCTGGAAAACATCTTCGAGCCCAATACCCCCCTGCACGACGGCGCGGTGGTCATCCGCGGGCCGCGCATCATGGCGGCTGCCTGCATCCTGAGCCTCAGCGACGGCAAGGGCATCAGCCGTGAACTGGGCACCCGGCACCGTGCGGCCCTGGGCGTGACCGAAACGACGGACGCGATTTCCCTCATTGTCAGCGAGGAAACCGGCACCATCTCCGTGGCGCGCAACGGGCGGCTGACCCGCCATCTGGACCGCGCGGCGCTGGAGAATCTGCTTTTGTCCATCTATCATCAGAAAGAAACGGGGCTATGGTCCACCTTAATGGAAAAAACCAAGCGCCGGAAAGGAGGCGCCGAATGAACGCCGAGCCCAAAAAGGCTGCCGAGCAGCCGCGTCCCAGCCTGCGCAAGGCGCTCAAGGGCGCTCCGCAGCGCCTTTGGCGCCTGATTTATCACAACTGGCCCTGGAAGCTGCTGGCGCTGTTTCTGGCGCTGTGCCTGTGGGCAGGGCTGATTACCCAGGACCCCACCCTCACGCGCGAGCGCGTATTCACCGATGTGACGGTCAGCGTGGTGGGGGCCGACACGCTCCGCCGCAACAGCGGGCTGATCGTCCTCTCCGGTCTGGAGGATGAAAACCTGACCGCGCGCCTGCGCGTGGACGTACCCCAGCGCGAATACAACACCGTGACCGCCTCCAACTACAACCCCCGCGTGGACCTTACGCGCATCACCGAGGCCGGCGAGCAGACCCTGCGCATCAATACCACCTCCACCTCCACCTATGGCACCGTGCAGGGCATATCGCCGGAAACCATCACCGTGGTGGTGGATCAGTTTGTGACCAACTATCGTGTCCCCGTATCCGTCAACATCATCGGCGAGTATCCGGAAGGGTTCTACGGCACTCCGATTTCGCTGGACCCCTCCGCCGTCACCCTCAGCGGCCCCAAAAGCCTGGTGGACCAGATTTCGCGTGTTTATGTGGACTTCGATGTTTCCCGCCTGGCCGCGAAGGCCGGCACGGTGCGCACGGCGCTTCCCATGCGGTTTGTCAATGCTGACGGCGACCCCGTGGAAAGCGATCTGCTGGAAGTCACCAGCGCGGATGTGGTGCTGCGCACCATCACCGTGGAACAGGACCTCTACCCCACCCGCACGGTGAGTCTGTCCAGCGAGGGACTCACGGAAGGGAAGCCCGCTGATGGCTACCGTGTGGCGGGCGTCACCGTCACCCCTTCCACCGTGGTCGTCGCGGGACCGCAGTCCACGCTGGACCTGCTGGAGGATCTCCCCATCTCCGACCCGGTGGACATCACCGGCCGTACCGAAACCTTCTCCGTAGAGGTCGAGCCGCAATGGCCCGCCGATTCGGTCTATCTCAGCGCCGACACCGTGACCCTGACTGTGGAAATCGAGCCGGTGATGGTATCGCGTACCTTTGAAAGTGTCAAGCTGTTTTCACGCGGCGCGACCGGCGATGTTTCGGTCAGCCTCAGCCTCAAGACGCTCGGCATCGTGCTCAGGGGGCCTCAGCTCATCATGGACGGCCTGCGCGCTGCCAGCGTGGTGGCCTATGTGGACGTATCGGGCCTGGAGCCAGGCTCCTATGAATTGCCCGTGGAGCTGCATGTGGAGGATACCGACATGACCGGCATGACCTTCACCGCCACGCCCTCCACCGTTTTGGTGACGGTGAAATAGCCCATGGAAAGGAGCCGGTGAATGAACGGCTTTGCCAATGCGATTCTGACCTTGCTGCTCAGCTGGATGCGCGTGCTTGTCAACGACCTGTGGCGCCTTTTGTCCAGCGAGGATGCAGGTCTGTTCTACCGTTTTCTCGCGGCCAACTGGAAAGTGATCGTCCTGATTCTCTGCGCAGGCGGCTTTGTGATCGACCGTATCATCTATCTGATCCGCTGGCGCCCGTATTACGTGTGGTCTTCCAGGCTGGGCCGCCTCAAGCGTGCGCGTGCCGCCCGGCACGGGGATGTATACCCGGAGGAGGACGCCATCCCCCCGGAGGAGGAGCCTTCCTCTTCGCCCGACGGGCAGGAGGTTCCCTTCCCGGATGATTCTGCGTCCCATGCACCCGGCGCCTTCGATCAGGCGTATCCCCAAGACTTCGGCGCCACGCGGGCCTATGCCCCCGCGCAGGATTTTGCGCCCGGCTCGCAGGCCCCCGCGATGAATCAGGCCACCGTGCAGTACGCGCCGCTGGAGCAGGGGCCGCTGTATGCGCCCTATTCCCAGCCCTATCAGCCCCCGCAGGATCTGGACCCCGTCTTTGATGAAACGGAGGAACGCTGGGAGGAGGGAGACGCGCTGGTCCGCCCTCTGTGGGACAACCCCGCCGAGGGAATGGATTCGTCCTTTGGCGCGCCCCAGCCTGAACCCATTCAGTCCATCCGCGACATGCAGGCGGGTTTTGCTCCGCCCAGGCCCCCGGAAGAGCTGTACGCGCCGCCACCTGCCCCACCCGCCCCGCCGCCCGCTGCGGAATCGCGGCCGGTACATCCCGGCCTGGATGCGGCGGAGTTCCGCGAACGTCTGGGTCTGACGCAGTCGACGCCCCTTTCCGCGGAGGAGGAAAACGCGGATACGCCGGAGGCACAGCCCGCCATGAAGCCGCCGGTATTCCATCCCTTTACCATGCGCGCAGGCGCCCAGGCGCCCACCTCTGGCGGGAGCGCCCTCAGGCGGCTGGCCAAAAAGGCGCGCGATCTGGTCGGTGTGGACGACGAGGATCACCGTCCCACCATTCATGACCTGCAATCCACCGTGGATGTGACGCAGGCGTTTCATGAGCCCGTCTATCCCCGGCCCAGAGATCAGCAAGGCGGTGAGAAATAATGCTGCCCATGGACAAACGCTACACCGTGCTGGTGGGCAATTACGGCAGCGGCAAAACCGAGCTGGCCATCGCCATCGCGCGCACGCAGCGTGCGCGTGTGCCGGAAGGCCGCATCGCGCTGGTGGACCTGGATATCGTCAACCCCTATTTTCGCAGCGCTGAGCAACACGCGTTGCTGGAGGCGGAGGGCATCGAGGTATTCATGCCCTCCTTTGCCATGTCCACCGTAGATATTCCGGCCCTGCCCGCTCAAATCCAGGCGGTGTTTGAGCAGCCCTACGCGCATGTGGTGATCGACGTGGGCGGCGACGATACCGGAGCCACCGCCCTGGGCCGCTATGCGCCCTACACGCGTGCCCTGCGGGATGAAATGAACGTGCTCTACGTGGTCAACCCCTGCCGTCCTTTCAGCTCGTCGGTGGAGGATATCACCGGGCTGTATCGCCTGATCGAGCGGCAGGCCCGCCTGACGCCCGACCACCTGGTCAACAACGCCAATTTGCAGGAACACACCACCCCGGAGGTGCTGCTGGCCGGACAGGAGCTGCTTCAGCAGGCCGCCGCGCAGCTGGACCGCCCCGTGAGCATGATCGCCGGGCGCGCGCATTTGAAGGAAGCTTTGCCCGATGCGCTCAAGCCCCTGTTCTTTGCCTTTGAACCCATCATGAAGCCGGATTGGCTGGTGGACAGCGAATGAGCCCTGCGCTGCCGCCCGCCTTTGTGTCCCGCATGCGCGCGCAGCTGGGAGAAGAGGCGGACGCCTACTTCGCCGCAATGGAGATGCCCTGTCTGCGCGGCCTGCGCCTGAACCCGCAAAAGCCCGTCTCCGGCGCGGCGCTGGAAGCCGTGGGCGGCGTGGAGGAACCGGTGCCGTGGTACCCTGCGCTGGGGCGCTATCTGCGCAACGACAGCCCCGCCGGAACCGATCCGCTGCATGAAGCGGGCGCATATTATCTGCAGGAACCCAGCGCCATGGCTCCGGTGAGCGTGCTTTCGCCCCGGCCCGGCGAATGCGTTTTGGACCTGTGCGCCGCACCCGGTGGCAAGAGCACGCAGATCGCCGCGGCGCTGGCGGGCGAAGGGCTGCTGGTATCCAACGAACCGGTGCCTTCCCGTGCAAAAATCCTGAGCCGCAACATCGAGCGTATGGGCGTACCCAACGCGCTTGTGGTGAACGCCCAGCCGGAGGCGCTGGCCGCGCGCTGGGGCGTCCTGTTTGATGCCGTGCTGGTGGACGCCCCCTGCAGCGGCGAAGGCATGTTCCGCCGCCACCCCGAAACCCGCGCCGAATGGAACCCCGCCTCTCCCGCGGGCTGTGCCGAGCGGCAGCGGCGTATCCTGGGCTGTGCGGCCGCTATGCTGCGCCCCGGCGGACGGCTGGTGTACAGCACCTGCACCCTCTCCCCCGAGGAAAACGAAGAAACCGTGCGCTGGTTTCTTCAGGAGCATCCCGACTTTTCGGTGCAGCCCTTTTCCCTGCCGGGCAATTATGGCACATTGGACGCTCCGGAGGGCATGCTGCGCCTGTATCCCCACCGCGTGCGCGGCGAAGGACATTTCGTGGCCTGCCTGCGCCGCGTCGGAGACGCGCCCGCGTCGGACCTGATGAAGCCTGCGGCGGAGCGGCTCTCGCCGCCCGCGCCCGCCGTGCGCGCCGCTTATTCGGCCTTTGCTGCGCCTCTTCGCGGCCTGCCGGCTGCCAACGCACAGCTGGGCGACGCGCTGCTCTGCGCGCCTGATCTGCCGCCGCTGGACGGGGTTCGTGTGCTGCGCGCGGGGGTGCAGCTGGGCACGCTGAAAGGCAAGGTCTTTGCGCCGGACCACGCGCTGGCCATGTGCCTTTCCCCCGCCTGCGGCCTGCCGGTGCTTGCGCTGGACCGCGCCGGGGCGCTGCGCTACCAGAGCGGGGAGGCCCTTCCCGCGCCGGAGAACATGAGCGGCTGGGCACTGGCCGTATACGAGGGTCTCGTGCTGGGCTTTGGCAAGGCCAGCGGCGGGCAGTTCAAGAATCACTATCCCAAGGGCCTGCGCAGGCCGTGAACCAAAGGAGCACCACATGGAAACCATTCGCTTGAAAGGCATTGACCTGCCCGTATCCCGCCTGTGCGCGGGCGGCTGCCCCGCCGGGGAATACGGCTGGGGGCAGGTGGACCACGATCAGATCGAGGGGGCGCTTCGCCGCGCCTTTGAATGCGGCGTCAACTTCTTTGACACCGCCGATACCTACGGTCTGGGCCGGTCGGAGAGCAACATCGGCCAGGCATTGCGCGACGTGCGCGATCGTGTGGTCATCGCAAGCAAGTTTGGGGTGCGCGTGGAAAACGGCCGCACCTTTTATGACAACAGCCCCGCCTATATCGAACGGGCGCTGGCCGCGAGCCTGAAACGCCTGAACACGGACTATATCGACCTCTATCAGGTGCATTATCTGGACGGTGTGACCCCCGTCGATGAAATGATGGAGGCGCTGCTCAGGCACAAGCGTGCCGGACGCATCCGCGCGGTCGGGCTGAGCAACGTGACCCCCGCGCAGGCCGCCGCCTTTTCCCCCTACCGGGACGAAGTAGCTTCGTTTCAGAATCACTACAGCCTGGCTCACCGCGACGACGAGGCCGCCATGCTCGAAACCGCGCGCCTGCTGGATGCCGCGCCGCTCACCTGGGGCAGTCTGGGGCAGGGCATCCTGACCGGCAAATACGGGGCGGACGTGCATTTTGAAAAGGACGACCGCCGCAGCCGCGCCGTTTATGACAACTTCTACGGTGACAAGCTACTTCGCAACCTGCGAATCGTGGACGTCATGCGCCCCATCGCGCAGGCGCACAGCGTATCCGTGGCAGCCGTGGCGGTGCGCTGGATTCTGGATCATCTACCCCAGAGCGTGGTCATCGCGGGCATGAAAAGCCCCGCCCAGGCCGAGGCCAACGCCGTGGCGCTCACCTTCCGCCTCACGCAGGACGAGGTGGCCGCGCTGGAGGCGGCGAGCCGGGAATCATAAGCCCGAAGCGAACAAAAAAGAAAGAGGACGCGCCCTTTTCTGCGGTGCGTCCTCTTTGTGTCTGGCCTCTTCCATTACAGATACAGGTTCATCAGATCCGCGTCATAATCCCGCCCGTTGATGCGGAAGAACTTCGGATACACACCGATGCGCTCAAAGCCCATCTTCTGGCACAGGGAGATGGCGCTCACGTTATCCGAACGCACCTCCAGCTCGATGACGGAAATGCCGCCCTGCCTGGCGTGCTCAATCAGGTGGTTCACCATCTGCGTGCCGATGCCGCGGTGCCAGTACTTCTTGCGTACCGTAACCGACAGGGACGCGCGGTGCTGCGCGCGCTCGCGGCGCATGCACTTGAGAGCGCCCATGGCGGCCAGCTCATCGCCAATGAAACCCAGCAATAGCAGGCTGCGGCCGGTGATGCCCTCGATGTAGCCGCGCTCCTGCTCCACGTTCATGTCCAGGCCCTCCGCGCCGAAGGACAGGTTGTCCGACTCGCCCGCGATCTGCGCAAGATAGGCCAGCGTCATTTCCGCGTCGTCGGGGGTGGCGGGGCGCACGATCAGGCGGTCTGCGCCGGTATCGGCGTCCGTGCGGCGGATGAGTTTTCGCTGGATCTTGCCGCTGACGGTCTTGGGCAGCTCGTCCACAAACTCCACGATGCGGGGGTATTTGTAGGGCGCCGTAACCTGCTTGACGTGGTTTTGCAGCTCCTTCTTGAGCGCGTCGGTGGGCTCGTAGCCGCGGTTTTTTACCAGCACCACCGTGGCCTTGACCACCTGTCCGCGGTCCGGGTGCGGCACGGCCGTCACGGCGCATTCCAGCACCGCCGGGTGGGTGAGCAGCGCGCTCTCCACCTCGAAGGGCCCGATGCGGTAGCCGCTGGACTTAATCACGTCGTCGCTGCGGCCGATGAAGTTATAGTAGCCGTCCACATCACGCCAGGCCATGTCGCCGGTGTGGTACATGCCGTTATAGAATACCGCGTCGGTCTGCTCCTGATTGCGGTAGTAGCCCAGAAACAGGCCCGCCGGGTGGCCCTTGTCCAGCCGGATGACGATTTCGCCCTCCACGCCGTCATCCACGTCCTGGCCGTTTTCGTCCACCAGCGCGATGTCGTAGGCGGGCGAGGGACGGCCGGTGCTGCCGGTCTTGGGCTCCATCCACTTGCTGGTCATCAGCAGCGGCGTGGTCTCGCTCTGGCCGAAGCCCTCGTGAATCTTCACGCCCGTGAGCCGGAGGAACTGGTCATACACTTCGGGGTTGAGCGGCTCGCCCGCGCAGTTGGCCCATTTCAGGGCGCTCAGGTCGTAGCTGGCGAGATCCTCCTTGATGAGGAAGCGGTACACCGTGGGCGGCGCGCAAAAGCTGGTCACGCGGTGCTTTTCCAGCATTTTGAGCAAATCGGCGGCGATGAAGCGGTCAAAATCGTATACAAACAGCGTTGCGCCGCAGATCCACTGGCCATAGAGCTTGCCCCAGCCCGCCTTGGCCCAGCCGGTATCGGCCACGGCCATGTGGATGGAGTCGTCTCCCACGTTGTGCCAGTAATAGGCCGTCACCGTCTGCGCGATGGGATAGGTCCAGCTGTGCGCGGCCATCTTGGGCATGCCGGTGGTGCCGCTGGTGAAGTAGATGAGCATGATATCGTCGTTCTTCGGCAGCTCGGCGGGCTTGTCCCACTGCTCGGAGGCGGCGGCCATCTCCGCGTCAAAATCCAAAAAGCCCGGCTCGTCGCCCAGCGTGAACAGCGCCGTGAGCGTATCGCACTCCGGCGCGGAGGCCAGCACGTGTTCGCGCACCTCCGGCTCCTCCACGCACAGAATGGCGCGGGCGCTGGAAGCCTGAACGCGGTAGACGATGTCCTTCTTTTGCAGCTGCGCCGTGGCGGGAATCAGCACGCAGCCCAGCTTGAGCAGGCCCACCGCCGCTACCCAGAACTGCCAGCGGCGCTTGAGCATCAGAATCACGGGGTCGCCCTTTTTGAGGCCGTGCGCCTTGAACACGTTGGCCGCCTGGTTGCTCATGCGGCTGATTTCGCCAAAGGTGAAGGTGCGCTCATGCCCCTTGAGGTCGCACCAGATCAGCGCCCGCTTATCGGACGAGATGCGCGCGTATTCGTCCACCACATCGTAGGCGAAATGGAAATGTTCGGGCACCTTGAGGGTAAAGTTTTTTTCAAAATCCTCCTGAGACGTCAGGTCGGTACGAATATATCGGTCAGCCAGCATACGGTTTCAAACTCCTTCGGAACGGGGGGATGCGATCGCCCGGACGCTTACGGGATCACGATGGCCAGAAAATGCACCGCCTCGCCGCCGACGGCCTCCATGGCATGCGGCGTGCGCGAATCATAGTACACGCTGTCGCCGGGATGCAGGACCACGTCGTTTTTGCCGATCACGATGTGCATGGTGCCGGAGAGGATGTAATCAAACTCCTGTCCGTCGTGGCTGTTGGGGGTCAACGTCTTGTTGTCCTCCGGGTCCACGACCACATACATCGGCTCGATCTTGCGGCCAACGAAATTATAGGCCAGGTTGCGGTAAACATACTGATCATGACAGCTGGTTTCTTCCTGTCCCTTGCCCGCGCGCGTGACGCTGAGCACGTTGAGGCGCGGCGCCTCACCGGTCAGGAGCTCTGTCATATCCACATGAAATACCTCGCCGATCTTAACCAGAAAGCTGATGGGCATATCGACCTCGCCGCTTTCATATTTGCGGTATTCTTCGACAGGCACATTGAGCACTTCGGCCATCTTGTCAACGGTGTAGTCCGAAATCTCTCGCAGGTCCAGAATTCTCATGGCCACTTGCTTTACGGGATCGGACATAACGGGTGCGCCTCCTTTTTGCCCCATCTGGGCACTTTCGCGTATTATAGCACGCAAGCATGCAAAGATGCAAGGCGCGGGCCCTGCATTCAGGCGTGCCAAAAAAGCTCGTCTCCGGCGGCCCCTTCCGCCAGTGCACGTTTCCCCTGCTCCTGTTGTGCGGCCGGGAAAACGTTCGCCGGCTTCGGATTTCACTTGGAGAGCCGGGGCCCTCCGGCCCTCCCGGACCAGGTTTTTTGTCAGTCTGAGATGCCGGGTGCGCACCTTGCATCCTGTATTTTTGCGATTTTTTTATTCCTCCCGCTGTCCCGCGGCCGCCATCACGCTGCGCAGGCCCGCCACGCTTTCCACCGGCAGGGAAAACATCACCGTGTGCGCGGGACTCTGCACCCCGGCGTGATCCATCACAGCCCGCATGATGCGGCTGCGGTCGCCTGCCGCGGTCAAAATCAGCAGCATCTCCTTTTCCTCGGCGATGGACAGGCCGAAAAACTGACTGCTTTCGCCCGGCTGCGTGCCCTTGGCATGCAGCACCGTGCCCCCTGCGGCGCCCGCCGCGCGCGCCGCGTCCATCACGGTATCCGCATGGCCACAGTTGACAATGGCGATGATCAGTTCATACAGAAACGAAGCAGGCATATCCGTCACCTCTCCCATGATGATGTCCTGTCCCTCCGTGAGACTGCGCAGGCTGCTTGCGCCCGCCACGCTGCCCACCGGGGTTGTGAAGGCAATGCCCGCGCCGGGCATATCCAGCCCCATCTCGCGTACCAGGCGGGCCAGCAGCCGCCCGGCCCTCGCACGCGAGGTCATGGCCCACAGCAGCGTCTTTTCGCTCTCTTCCAGGCCCAAAAGATCCAGCAGCTTTTTGCCTGCCGTTCCCCGGCAAGGCAGGCTGTGGGCCGTTCTTACGCCCTGATCCCCGAGAAAATCCAGAAACGCCTCTCCGTCCCCGCGCCCGACGATCAGGTTTATCAGACATAGGTCATGCATGATGCATCCTCCCCCATGCGGCAATGAAACGCGCCGCTCATTCGATAATCTCCTCCACCTCCGCCTGCGGCGCGGTCGCCTTCAGCACGCGCTGTCTGCGCTTGAACACCAGCCCCAGCACCTGAAGCGTAATCAGGGGCGTCATGGCCACCATGGCCACCACGCCAAAGGCGTCCGTGGCCATATCCCCGCCCACGGCGGCGCACGCGCCCATGGCCATGGGCAAGAGGAAGGTGGCCGTCATCGGGCCGGAGGCCACGCCGCCGGAGTCAAAGGCGATGGAGGTAAAAATCGGCGGCACGAAGGGCATCAGCACAAGCGCCACGGCATAGCCCGGCGCCAGCAGCCACAGAATGGGCACGCCGGTCAGGATGCGCAGCATCGCCAGCCCCACCGACACCGATACGCCCACCGACAGGCTCAATCCCAGCGCGCGCGGAGGAATGGCGCCCGCGGTCAGCTCGTACACCTGCCGGCTCAGCACATGCACCGCGGGCTCGGCCGATACCACGAAGTATCCCATCAGCATCCCCAGCGGCACCAGCAGCCAGCGCCGCTCCATGCCCGCGAGGGCCTGTCCCAGGTAGTTGCCCATGGGCATGAACCCCACGTTCACCCCCGTCAGAAACAGCGCCAGGCCCACATACGTGTACAAAAGCCCCGCCGCGATGCGCAACACCTCGCGCCTGGGCAGGTGCAGAATCATCAGCTGGCTCCCGGCAAAGAACGCCGCGATGGGCGCAAGGGCGATGGCCACCTCACCCAGATATTCAGGCAGGGCATGGGCGAACTGGCGGGACAGCTCCAGCGTGTCCGCCGCGTCGAGCAGGGCGGCGTCCGGCCCATAGGCCGCGCCGTCCGGCCGGTAGATCAGGCCCAGCAGCATTACCGCCAGAATGGGACCTACGGAGCTGAGCGCCACCAGGCCGAAGCTGTCGTTTTCCGCATTGGGGTCGCTGCGGATGGCGCTCACGCCCACGCCCAGCGACAGGATGAAAGGCACCGTCATGGGGCCCGTGGTCACGCCGCCGGCGTCAAAGGCCACGGCCAGAAACGCCCCCGGCACAAACTGCGCCAGCACAAACACCAGCGCATAGCACCCCAGCAGCAGCCACGCCATGCGGATGCGCAGCAAAATGCGCAGAAGCGCCAGCACCAGAAACACGCCCACGCCCAGCGCTACCGATACAATCAGCGTCAGGTCCGGCACGCCGGGCACCTGATGGGCCAGCACCTGCAAATCCGGCTCCGATATGGTCACGATCACGCCGACCAGAAAGGAGCACAAAAGCACCACCCACAGCTTTTTGCTGCGGGTCATGGCTGCGCCCACGTGCTCGCCGATGGGGATCATGGCCAGGTCCGTGCCCAGCGTGAACAATCCCATGCCCACCACCAGCAGCACCGCGCCCGCCAAAAACGCCAGCATCGCGCCCGAGGGCGCAGGCACCGCCAGCAGGCCCAGCGCAATCACGATAGCCGTGATCGGCAGGACCGAACGCAGTGACTCCTTCCATTTTTCAATCAGCGCGCCGCGATGGCGCGCATGGCGCATCCGATCCAGCCTTCCTTTCAGTCGTCGTTGATTTCCAGCACGCATTGCTTCACCCCTTTGACGTTGTCGCTACGGGTTCTCCCAGGCCGCCCATCCACCGCGCCACCAGCAGGCCGGCCAGCAGCGCGGCAAGCTGCGCCCAGAGCGTCCACCCGCTTCCAAAGCCGGGAAACACCAGCGCTACCGACACCAGCAAAAAGCCCAGCACCGCGTAGCAGGTGTATCCCCGCGCATGGTCAAACAGCCATTGAACCGCTTTCATCGAAACCAGCGCCGATGCCGCAAATCCCAGTGCAACCAGCGCCAGCAGGCCTGCCTGCGGGTGTGCCAGCGCGTCGAGATAGGCCTGATACCATCCCAGATTGATGAGGATAAACGACGTGGACAGCCCCGGCACCACCGTGCCCACGCCCTCCACCAGCCCCACCGCCAGCGCTCGCAGCGGCGTAAGCGACAGCGCCCGCTCCATGCCCTGCGCCCTCAAAAGCGCCATGGGCAGCGCGAGCAGCACGCCGCCCGCCAGCGCCCCCAGCCACCGCCTGCGAAAGCGCCCGTCCTCCTCGGCCTCGGCCAGCAGGTCGGGCACGCCGCCCAGAATAAAGCCCGTGAACAGGCACAGCATGGGCTTTTCATACAGCCGCATGGCCGCGCCCAGGCCCCTGGCACCCAGCAGCAGCCCCGCCGCACCGCCCAATGCCAGCGGCGCCAGAAACACGAGCTTCCTGCGCGTATCGTGGAAAATGCCCAGCACCGCGTCCAGCATGGGCCGGTAGAGCCCAAAGCTGACCGCCATCACCCCGCCGCTCACGCCCGGAAGCACGCAGCCGATTCCCATCAGCAGCCCTGCCAGCACATTTTTCCAAAAGCCACCCTGCCGCCGCATTGCGCACCGCCGCCTTTCCCCTTTCTGTTCAGACGAGCCTATGCGCGTCTCAAACGGCCTATACCGAGTATAGCATGCCCCAGTGAAGGATGCAACCGGCAAAGAAAACGGGGGCCGATGGGCACCCAGTCCGAAAGGACGATGTTCCCGGTATCGCTTTTCGATTCGCCACCCCATACACTTTACCCGACTTCCTCGACACCTGGGCGTCCTGCCGTCATTCCATCCGCCGGGTCACCGGCACCCACACCTCATAGCGCGTATGAACCGGGTCCGGTTCCAGATATACCTCGATGTCCGGTCCGTCGGCATACTCATAGCCGGAGCCGGGCAACCATTCGGTCACGATGCGTTTCTCCAGCGCCTGAATAGAGCGGCTCGTGCCCTCGCCGGAAAATACGGCCCAGGTGGCGGCGGGCACGGTATACGTCTCAAACGGGCCGGGATCGGCCTGCGAGGCCACGGCAATGAGGTATCGCCATGCTTCTCCTCCGGTGCACGCGCTGATGCCCAGCAGCCCTTTGGGTTCCCCGTCCATCCGCGCGGCCAGAGCGGCCACGGTGCCGTCGCGCGCGGCGGCGTCCCACATCAGGGGAACTTCCCGAAAGTTGTTTTCGATCTCGCGGTCCAGCGGTCGGGAGATGCCCACCACGCGGAAAGCGTCTCTGGTTTCGATGCGGTACTGCATTTCTTCCCCTCCCTGTACGCTCAGGCTAAAAACCATTCTGGGGTAGCATTTAACCGGCACGCCTCCCGTGCGGACTGCCGAGGGCGCAATCCCATGCACCGCCCGAAATGCCCGGTTGAACGCCGTGGGCGACTCGTAGCCATAGCGCGCCGCGATGTCGATGACCTTATCCCGCCCGGCTTGCAAATCTGCCGCCGCAAGGGACATTCTGCGCCGCCGCACATATTCCCCCAGAGGCATGCCCGCCAGATAGGTAAACATCCGCTGGAAGTGATAGGCCGAGCAGCAGGCAATACGCCCCAGCCGCTCACAGTCGATCTCCCCCGTCAGGCTGAGCTCGATTTCGTCCATGGCCCGGTTCCAGCGTTCGATCCATTCCATCCGGCTGATCCCTCCCTTATGTATAAACAGTGTAGCACAATCGCCGGCGCCTGTCCTCTCCGCCCTTGCCTGAAAAAGAGAGCGGGACGGCAAGGACTTGCGTCCAGGCCGTCCCGCAGGACATGTGATATCAGGCTTACTTGGCATATTCCGCCGCACTGGCGCCCGCGATGCGGCCGAACACGATGAAGTCAGCCACAGCGTTGCCGCCCAGGCGGTTGGCGCCATGCACGCCGCCGGTGACCTCGCCCGCCGCGAACAGGCCGGGGATGGCCTCGCCCGCCTCATTGAGGACTTCGGTGGCGGTGTTGATCTTCAGGCCGCCCATGGTGTGGTGGATGCCCGCCGTCACCTTGATGGCGTAGTAGGGAGCGGTGTTGAGGGGATTGGCGAAGCTGGTACGGCCGAACTCTTCATCGGTCTTGCTCTCGACGCAGGCGTTCCAGGCTTCCATGGTGGCGGTGAAGGTCTCGGCGTCCACACCCATGGCCTCGGCCAGCGCGGCGTAGTCCTCGCCGCTCACGGTCAGGCCCTTGGTGATGTAGCCGGCGATCACGCTGGAGGCATCCACCATCGCCTGATCCACCACCAGCCAGCTGTAGCTGCCGGGCTGGGCGATCTCGGCGGCGGAAACCACGTCGCGGGTGCCCACCTCGTCGGTGAAGCGCTTGCCCTCGGCGTTGACCAGAATCGCGCCGTCGCCGCGCAGGCCCTCGGTAATCAGCGCAGCGGTGTCAAACTGCACGGTGGGGTGGATCTGAATCTGGTCCATATCGACGGTCGCCGCACCCACCGCCTGGGCCATGGCGATGCCCTGGCCCTGTGCACCGGCGGCATTGGTGGTCATAAAGCCTTTCAGCTCCGGTTTGTAGGAGGCGACCATCTCAAGGTTCGCCCCGAAGCCGCCGGTGGCCAGCACGACTGCCTCGGCCTCTACGATCACGTTGGCGCCGTCCTTGGTCACGCCTTCCACGCCGGTCACATTGCCGTTTTCATCCTGGCGCAGGGCGGTGGCGGTGGTGTTGAAAAGGATCTCGATGCCGCGTTCCTCGCAGGCGCTTTCCAGCACGGGCACGATGTAGCTGCCCACGGAGATGGTCTTGCCCTCGGCGTCCACCGGGCGGTGGATGCGCTTGACCGACGCGCCGCCAAAGCTGGCCACGTCATGCAGCTGAGCGCCAATGGTGTCCAGCCAGTCGATGCCGGCGGCGCTGTTTTCGCAGAGGGTCTTGACCAGGTCAAAGTCATTGATCGCCTTGCCGCCGATCATGGTATCCAGCTCCATGAGCTCCACGCTGTCGAAGTAGCCTTCGGGCTTCTCCTGGTAGGCCTTCCACTGCTCGCTCACGGTCTGAGCCAGGGCGGTCACGGTTTCGTCGTCCGCATAGGTCTCGGCGGCGCTGGCCAGCGTCTTTTCCACGCCGGCTTCCTCTGCGAAGGTGTTCTCGTCCTGCCAGACGGTCTTACTGGCGTTCATGCCGCCGGTGGCGCGCACGGAGTTGCCGCCCACCATCGCCTGGCTCTCCAGGATGACCACGCTCTTGCCCGCGTCGGCAGCGGTAATGGCGGCGGTCATGCCTGCGCCGCCCGCGCCCACGATGACCACGTCGCAGCTGCGAACCTGGTCTTCGACGGCGTCCTTGTCCACGGCCACGTTATAGGCCTCGGGGTCCACGCCCGCGGCGGTCAGGGCGGCCTTGACGGCCTCAAGGATCGCGTTGGAGGTGATGGTCGCGCCGGCCACCGTATCCACGGCGATGCTGCCGGATTCCGACATATCGGCGGGCATCAGTTCGATGGCCTTGGAGCCCACGCCCTCGGTCTCCCCCGCGCCCTCGGCGGTCACGGCGGTGATAGCCCCGTCGGTCAAAGTCACAGTCACGGTCACATCGCCGCCAAAGCCCTTGGCCGTGCCGGTGAAGTCGCCGCTGACTTCAGCAGGAGCGGCTTCGCCCAGTGCGGCGCCGGTCATCACCAACATAATGGCGGTCAGGATCGCAAGAAAGCGCTTTTTCATGATGGTCCTTCCTCCCTGGTAAAATTGATGATTTTTTAACCAGCGCGTAGTATAGCATGTTTCTCCCGGTGAATCAAGGGGAATTTATCCTATCTTTCACTTCACATCAGATTTGATATTGCACAGGAATTTGCCTTCTGTTAGAAAAAAGATGATTTCATAACAAATTCTTTTCCCTTTCCTTCTTCTGCAACTTTTTCCATCCAGGAATTGCAATTCCCGCCTTAGCGTGCTAAACTAATGCACAGGCCTTTTTGGGGCCGTGCCATATTATAAGGAGATGATTCCTCTCCATGGTGGAAAAATGGAGCATCCCTTATCCCGCCTACACGGGTGAGGAGCCGCGCAATGTATATGTGTACCTGCCCGACGGAATGGACGGGCGGGAGCGGCTGTCCGTACTGTATATGTTTGACGGGCACAACGTGTTTTTCGACGAGGACGCCACCTACGGCACCTCCTGGGGCATGGGTGCCTACATGGACGAAACGAACACCCGCATGATGATCGTAGCCGTGGAATGCAACCACAGCCCGGATAACGGCCGGCTTTCGGAATACTCTCCCTTTTCCTTTGAGGACCCGCATTTGGGCCATGTGACGGGCCGGGGGCAGGAGACGATGGACTGGTTCACTCAGGAGCTCAAACCCCTGATCGACCGGCGCTACCCCACAAAGCCCGGCCGCGCGCATACCTTCATCGCCGGCAGCTCCATGGGCGGGCTGATGAGCCTGTACGCGGTCCTGTGCTACAACCAGGTGTTTTCGCGCGCAGCGGCGCTGTCGCCCTCCCTGTGGGTGGCCCCCAAAAAGCTGACCCAGCTGATCGACGAGGCGGACATCCGGCCCGGCACGGTGGTCTACATGGATTACGGCGCGAAGGAGATGCGCTCGCGCCGGCATATGCGGCGCGCCTTTGCCACCGTGGGCGGGCGGCTGATCGAAAGGCGCGTGCTGCTGACCAGCCGCATCGTACCCCACGGAGAGCACAGCGAAGCGAGCTGGTCGCGCCAGATTCCCTTTTTCATCAACACGTTGCTCTACGAGCAGTCCTGAAAGGGGTGCCCTCCAATGCAGACGGAGTATTACCGGGAGTACAGCCCCTCGCTGGGGCGCGACATGGAGATCAAGCGCTACGGCCACGCGGGCCGGCCGGTGCTGTTCATCCCCTGTCAGGACGGCCGCTTCTATGACTTTGAAAATTTCCACATGACCGACGCCTGGGCCCCCTGGATCGACGCCGGTCGCGTGATGGTCTTTTCCATCGACACCATTGACCGCGAAACCTGGTCCGACAAGGGCGGCGATCCCCACTGGCGCATCCGCCGCCATGAGCAATGGATGGACTTCATCACCCGCGAGGCCGTCCCCTTCATCCGCGGCGAGGCCAACCGGCTCAACGGCTGGGAGGGATATCCCGGCATTATCGCCTTTGGGTGCAGCTTGGGCGCGCTGCACGCAGCCAACCTGTTTTTCCGCTTTCCGGACCTCTTTGACGGGCTGCTGGCCCTCAGCGGCATCTACACCGCCTCCTACGGCTTTGACGGCTACATGGACGAGGAGGTCTACCGCAACTCCCCTGTCGATTATCTGGCCGGAATGCCGGCGGATCATCCCTACATCCAGCGCTACAACCAGAACCGGGGTATCCTGTGCGTAGGCCAGGGTCCCTGGGAGATCCCGGAAACCACCCTGCGCCTGCGGGACATCTGCGCCCAGAAGGGCATTCATGTCTGGGTGGATGTATGGGGATATGACTGTGCGCACGATTGGGACTGGTGGTATAAACAGGTGGCGTACTTCGTACCCTTCCTGCTGGACTGATACCTGCTTGGCCGCATCAACGCACGAAAGGAGCCGGGTCTGAAATGAAAAATTTTGTCTTTCTCTCTCCCAATTTTCCAACCAACTACTGGCAGTTCTGCCGGGAGCTGAAAAACAACGGGCTCAACGTGCTGGGTATCGGAGATCAGCCCTATGACGAGCTTTCGCCCCAGCTCAAGGACAGCCTCAACGAGTATTACAAGGTATCCAGTCTGGAAAACTATGACGAGGTATACCGTGCGGTGGCCTTCTTCATCTTTCGCTACGGGCGCATCGACTGGCTGGAGAGCAACAACGAATACTGGCTGGAGCGCGACGCCCGCCTGCGCACGGATTTCCATATCGAAAGCGGCTTCCAGGCGCAGGATATGGAGCGCATCAAGTACAAATCCCGCATGAAGGAGTACTACCAGAAGGCCGGTATCCCCGTGGCGCGCTACCACATCGTGGACGATTATGACGGTTGCCGGGCCTTCATTGAAACGGTGGGCTATCCCGTGGTGGTCAAGCCGGACGACGGCGTGGGCGCGGCCCATACCTTCAAACTGACGGACGAGGGCGGCCTCCACTGGTTTCTGGATACGCAGCGTGAGCCGGGTGTGCGCTATATCATGGAGGAGTTCATCCATGCCGAGGTCAACAGCTATGACGCCATCATCGATTCCCACGGCGAGCCCATGTTTGAAACCGGCAACGTGACACCCTTTTCCATTATGGACATCGTCAACGACAACGACAACTCCATCTACTACATCGTGCGCGACCTGGCCGACGACGTGCGCGCCGCGGGCCGCGCCACGGTCAAAAGCTTTGGGGTCAGGAGCCGCTTCATCCATTTTGAGTTTTTCCGTCTGACGCAGGACCAGCCCGGCATGGGCCAAAAGGGCGACGTGGTGGCGCTGGAGGTCAACATGCGCCCCTGCGGCGGCTTCTCACCCGACATGATGAACTACGCCAACAGCACCGACGTCTACAAGATCTGGGCGGACATGATCGCCTTCGACCGTTCCACCCTGCCTTCGGGCCAGCATTATTTCTGCGCCTTTGCCGGCCGGCGTGACGGCAAGCCTTTTGCGCTGAGCCATGACGAGATACTTCGGCGCTACAGCGCGCAGCTGCGCATGGTGGAGCGCATCCCCGACGCGCTCTCCGGCGCGATGGGCAACCAGATGTACGTGGCGGTCTTTCCCACGCGGGAGGAGATGGATGCCTTTTACGCAGACGTGCTGCGTGAATGCTGAACCGTTTTTTGCGGAAGATGGCGTTTTTTGCCTGTCTCGGTTGCCAACCTGTGCCGGGCAGACGCGTTCGCCCGCCGTTTTCTCAATGAAACCGCTTTTCCGGCGCCATGCCCGGCTTTGGCCGGGCGTTATTTTTTTCCAGAATCTCGTCTGGCGAGACATGTCCCAAATCTTTCCGCCGCATAATCACCCCTCCAAATTCCATACTAGGGATGCAAAGACAAACGGCAAAGCAATGCGGCATAAGTGTTGCACCGCCGTCAAGGAGGATGGGAACATTGCGGGCAACGGGGATTGTGCGCAGAATTGACGAGCTTGGGCGCGTGGTCATTCCCAAGGAGATCAGACGGACGCTTCGGATTCGGGAGGGCGACCGGTTACTGACAACATGGAAACCGTGGGAGCGGTTTTGCGCGGCCATGGATGAGTTGGGCAAGCGGGCGGGGTGGGATGAGGGTAGAAAGGGCGGAGCGGAAGGCGTAGGATGAGGGGGGCGTAATAGGTCTTTCGATGTGAGGAGGATCAAAACAGGCGCTGCCGTGCGGCAGCGCATTTTTTTGAATGGAGGCCCTTCAAGCCGGTCGTGTGGGTAAATCCTCGTCCCCTTCGATGCAGGCCCCTTAAAGCGAAGAAAAAGCCTGAAATTCGCCCCGAGAATGTACAGCATTTCCAATGCTGGAGTGTAGCTAAGTACAGCAGCGGTTTGCAAGCAGGAGTAGAGCCTGACGGGAGGCTTGTGCTGACAAGGTGCGATTTGGGAGGGTTATGAGGAGCAGGAATGCGGATGAAAGGTTTGACAAGGCATACCTATGCTTGTAGGGGCTGCGCCGTCCAAAAACAACTTGATTCGCTTGCGATTATCCAATAGATATAGCTAGCCAGCCCTCCGCTAAAATTATCCAGCAAATTTTCTTCATACGTTCGTTCCAGCCCATCCAACGATAATGGTAGCCTCTATCCGAATGCACATGGGATGGTAGCGCTCTGGCAAATCGGCAATTACCCACCCCAATGTTGTGTTGGTCAAATTAACGTTGGATGGGCACCAATCGTCCAGCCCAAACCCATTTCAGCAAAGCAGTCAATCATTGCGAAAAGATATATCTTTCCATCTAGAAGCTCAAACTCTATAATATCCGTCAACAGTTTTCCATATGGTCGCTCTGCATAAAATTGTGGGAAAAGATATTTTCTACATATATTGTAATTTTCATTAAATATAATCTGCACTCGCCCAAGAAGATATTTGTCGCTGTTGGCGCATAACAGCCTGCTGGTAATAATATCTGCTTTTTGTCATATAAAAATAAGCCAGCAAGGTCGGCAGTGCGTATTATTCTTTAAGGCAACGATAATCACTGTCTTTTCACTGTTTCTGATTTTAATGCTTTGATCGCCTCATTCAGCACCTCTACTTCAAACTGGAGTTTCTGAACTTGTGCTCGAAGTGCTTTAACTTCTCTGGGCTGAGGTAAATACTGCTCCTGTGGCAACGGCTATCTTGGTATGTTGTTTCGTTTTACCATCAGCCCCACCATCACATACTTCAAATACTCCCTGCGTCAGGCGCATATACACATACAGCCATAGCCAATTTCTCCCAGCACACACTCTACATCTTCGTCCAGTTCAACGTAACGGCGTAGCATTTTGCATTTAAATTCGGGATACCTTTAGTGCTTGGGTGTATTGCCGTTATGACCTATATCCACTGCATTCTCTCTCATATTTTCAAGGTCGCTTTCTTGCGTTCATACCAGCGGTAAAGTATTGATTTTTGGGGATATCCCAATCGACGTACCATCGCTATCATTGAGCCCAGCCGCTCATATTCCCGTATTGCCTTAACTGCTTCATGTATTCCATGGCTGTCATAGGTATTTTCAAAGAAATCTGATGGATGACATAAACTTCGTGCTGATTCACTGTAAAGCAGACCGACATAGCATTGTCTTAGAAAATTTTTCTCCGGTTCTGCTATACGTATTCCCGCTTTCTGCAAAGCAGTCCTCTTTAAAAAGCCCAAACCTTGCCCGGAGAATGCACACGAGCAGCCGGAAAGTTATGCTAAAGTTGCGTCAAATAAGGCATGTGTCGGCGAGAAAAAGAATGCGTTCAGCCTGACGCAGGACTGGCTGATTTTTGCAGTTCCTTATAAGAACTGCCCTGCTTGCTACCACCGTTGTCCACACACCCAGCCCGCACCACCCGCTGAACCACGTGCAGATCGTCCGCACCTTTCGGTTCCAGTTGGTTTCTGACCATGTCAGCGCGCAAATGCCCCAAATACAGACTAAAAAAATAAACAGCTTCACGGTCTTATTTAGGACTAGATAAGGCCTGTCTGGCATCATCCCTCCCGACGGAACCTTGACGAAACTAGGACATTCTTCACCGCATCTGTCCTTTCTCCGGCATATGTTTTCTCTATGATCCTATCTTATATATTTTTCTTTTAATTCCAAAATTTTTATTTCTACAACACCCTTGTCAGCAAATTTCTGGATGTATTTTTTCTTGTTGCCATGTCAGAAAAAACGGTGCAAAGTCCATAATTTAGTTGTATTCTCTTGCTATTGACAGCAGTTGACATTCCATTTTGATTCGTGTATATTTAAGAATGTATGAGTAGGAATGGGTCCAGTCGATCCAGTTCACTCATGTTGCCATAAAAGGGACTACTTTCGGCAACATTCCCGTTTTTCTTTTCTTTATGTTTCGGAAAAGAAGAACCGCAGAACGGCGTTTTTCTAGGCAGAACGCTCTGCCGAAAAAGCCGCCGTTTCGGCAAAGGACAGCGCCGCGTCAGATGCTGAACCTTTCGCAGTGGCGGGGACTGTCCCACATATTCGCCAGATGCCTCGGCCTGAACGTCGCGGATGGCGAAGCATTTTCTTTTTTCAATCCAACAAAAGGAAGTGCAGATGATCTATTGATCGAACTCCATGCGCATAACAAAACTGCATATCAGGTGGCAAACGACATGCTTTCTCGTACCGGCAAGGCGGCGCTCCTTCGCTCCACCGCTGCGGGAAAGTCTTTTGTTGCTTTCCAGCTGTGTAGGGAACGGGCTGATGCGCAAATCATGTGGCTGACGCCAGGTGAGTACATCTGGCGAATGCTGCTTACATACCAGAAGTCAGCGGGAAGCCGCGTTCCAGAAAATAACCCCTTTCTGACCCATGCCAGGTCCAGGCTGCTCACGCCTGGGGAAGGCACTGCGAGACGCCGACCGCATGGACGGCTGGATGTCAAAACGGGCCATGTGACCGAACGGAGTAATCCTTTGGCAAGTTGGCCCGATGAGCAAAAGCGGAGCTTATCGGTCGTGTAAGCTGGGGGATGCGCGGCTCCGGGTGCTCAAGCTGATTTATACGCTGTGCTTGGCACCTGCAAAACGGATAGATAAAGGACGAAATTGATGATTCACAGGAACCAAAAAACCCTGAACCGCCTGAACCTATTGTCAGACGGTGTTTTGATTGTGCTGTGTTATCTGTTTGCATCGTGGCTGTGGCTGGATGTAATCAGAAACACGAAAGGCAACATGGCGGCGCTGAGCAGCCTGAACGCAAGAGGCATACTGGCCGCGGTAATCTATGCGATCTGGACGGTTTTCCTGCTTTCGCTGCTCCGCGTCTATCACACCAGCCGCGTACACAGAGCAGGACGGGAGTCCGGGCGCATTGTGGCAGGAAACGCCATCGCATTGGCCACGGCGGCTTCAGCGCTGTTTGTGTTCCGCCTGCAGGACTTTTCGCGCGGCGTGCTGGCTGTATACTTTCTCTCCAGCAGCGCGGTGCTCATCGGCAAGCGCACCACGGTTCGGTGGCTGCTGCGGCGAGTGCGCGCGCGGGGGTACAATCTCAAGCATATGCTGGTGATAGGCAGTGGAAAGTTGGCGCGGCGCTATGTGGAGAATGTGCAGGCCGACCCGACACTGGGCATCCATGTGGAACAATGTCTGGCACCGGCCAAGGGGATGCTGGAGCAACTGGAAAGCCGTCTGCACGATGCGGGCATCGACGAGGTCATTCTGGCACTCGCTCCCGATGAGCTGGGTGTAACGGTGGACGTCATCCAGGTGTGTGAAAAGTGCGGCACGAAGATCAGCGTGGTCCCCTTCTACAACGATGTGATTCCCACCCGGCCCACCATTGACATGGTGGGCAACCTCAAGCTGATTCAGCTGCGCACCACGCCGCTGGATGAGCCGGCCAACGCGTTTATCAAGCGGGCGTTTGACATCGTTGTGAGTGGACTTTTGCTGGTCCTCCTGAGTCCCTTGTTTCTTATTCTGGCCATTGCCATCCGGCTTTCCAGCCCCGGACCGGTGCTGTTCCGTCAGGAGCGGATCGGGCTGAACAAAAAGCCGTTTACCATGTACAAATTTCGCAGCATGCGTGTCAACGACGAGCAGGACACCGCGTGGTCATCAGCCGAGGACGACCGGCGTACGTGGCTGGGAAGTCTGTTGCGAAAAATCAGCTTGGACGAACTTCCCCAACTCATTAATGTCTTTCGCGGAGAAATGAGCCTCGTAGGTCCTCGACCGGAGATCCCCTACTACGTGGAGCGCTTCCGGGAAACGGTGCCCCTCTACATGGTGAAGTACCAGGTACGTCCCGGCATGACGGGCTGGGCTCAGATTCACGGTCTGCGCGGAGACACCAGCATCCCGGCGCGTGTGGAGCATGATCTGTGGTACATCGAAAACTGGTCCCTTGGGCTGGATATACGCATCCTGCTGAAAACCGCCTTGGGCGGGATGGTGAATCAGGAGGATATCGGCAGCGCGGCAAACAGCAGGCCGGACGGCGGGGAGGGCATGGCGCAATGAGGGTTTCCGTGATTCTTCCCACGCTCAACGCGGCGGGCGAAATTGCCGCGCTGCTTTTCTTGCTCAAGAACCGAACTCGGCCGTCTGCTCAGCCTCCCCGCCGGAGTGTCTGCGAAGCAGCGGGGAGGCGAGTGCCCATTCGCTTTTTTCTCAAAGTCTCGAAGGCCACGCAAGATGTGCAACAGCAGAACGTTCTGTACGCCGAGTAGCCAGTGCGTATGGCCCGTAAAAAGCTTTATTTCAGAATATGGGAAGAGTGGAATCGTCCTTCTTCCATATATGGAGGAACTTGTAATTGAAAGCAGAAAAGCAAAAGCTCCGAGTCGCTATCGTGCACGACTGGCTGACCGGCTTCGCGGGAGCAGATCGTGTTGTGGATCAAATAAAAAAAACCTTTCCGGATGCTCCAATCTATACGCTCGTCTATGATCCAAGCAAATTTCCAGCCCATTTTCAGAAATACGATATACGAACAACATATATACAAAAAATCCCCTTTGCAACAAAATTGTACAAAAACATGTTGACGTTTATGCCTTTAGCGTTCGAATCGTTGGATCTAACACAGTATGACCTGGTGATATCCAGCTGTTCTTCGTGCAGTAAAGGGGTCATTACACGTTCGGATGCGGTGCATATTTGCTATTGTCACACGCCTACTCGATATCTTTGGGATATGTATCCAGTATATCTACATAATGCCGGAATACTTAAACGGATTTTGATGCCAGGTATGATTCACAAGATGCGGTTATGGGATTATCAGGCAGCTTCACGTGTGGACCATTTTATATCTAATTCCGCTTATGTTGCGCAGCGGATTCAAAAATACTATCGTCGAAAATCTGATGTTATTTATCCAGGGGTCAGAATGGATACATCCGCTTTTGAAGCACAGGAAGATTATTATCTGGTCGTTAGCCGGTTCGTACGATATAAACGTATTGATCTTGCGATTGAAGCATGTAACCGATTAAAAAAGAGACTGGTTATCATCGGAGACGGCGACGAACATAGAAGCTTGAAAAGAATTGCGGGCCCTACCATAGAATTTAAGGGAAATCTGTCTGACGATGAGATTCGTGTATGGTATCGCAAGGCGAAAGCGTTTTTGTTTCCTGGAGAAGAAGACTTTGGGATCACGCCTATTGAAGCGATGAGTGCCGGTATTCCCGTTCTTGCTTATGGACGTGGTGGAGCAACAGAAACTGTTGTAGATGGAAAAACAGGTTTGTTTTTCCCCGAACAGACGGTCGAAAGCCTGTGCGACTGCATTGTTCAATTTGAAGAAAAAGGCTTCGCTTATACGCGCGAGGAGATTCGAGCACATAGTCAAAAATTTTCTGAAGAACGATTTAGAAATGAAATTGCACAGTATTGTTATGAAAAACTGGCGCTTCAAAAGGAAAAAGCTTCACTCTGATTCAACGATTTTCAAAAGAATCAAATAGTTAAGAGAGTATCAAAAATGAATTACATGAAAGTATATCAGGATTGGATCGACGATCCTTTTTTCGACGAGCAAATCAGAACGGAACTCCGTGCGCTCAAGGATAAAAGTGAGATTGAAGACCGGTTTTACCGTGACCTGGATTTTGGCACGGGCGGTTTGCGCGGTGTGACGGGCGCAGGAACGAATCGTATGAATCGCTACACTGTGGGCAAAGCCACATTTGGGTTGGGTCGATACTTGCTGGAAACCCACGGAGATAATGCCTGCAGAGAACGCGGAGCAGTAATCGGCTTTGATACGCGGAACGGGAGCCGGCTGTTTGCAGAAACCACTGCAAATGTGCTAAGTGCTATGGGCATTAAGACGTATTTGCAGAAAAGCGCAAGACCTACGCCTCAATTGAGTTTTTTGATCAGACATTTGGGCTGTATCGGCGGTGTTATGATCACTGCGAGTCATAATCCAAAGGAATATAACGGCTATAAGGTTTATGACACTTTTGGCTGCCAGTTGGTGCCGCAGCAGGCCAAACAGCTTACAGCCTATATAAAAAAGATCGGGGATTATCACAGCATTCCTTTTCGAGGCAACGACAAACTCATTGAAATGATTGACGGTACGGACGCATTTGTTGACGCTGTACTGACGCAGAGCCGTTGCCAGGATAAGAATGCCAAGGCGAATTTGTCCATTGTCTATACTCCTCTGCATGGAACGGGAAATGCGCCTGTTCGAAAAGCGCTTGCAATGGACGGTTTTGCACATGTGGATGTTGTTTCTGAACAGGATAATACAAACGGGGATTTTCCCACCGTGCGTTCCCCAAACCCGGAGGATCGGCTTGCGCTTGAACTGGGCATTGACCAGGCCAAACAGTGCGATGCGGACATTGTGTTGGGCACAGATCCGGATTGCGACCGTGTCGGAATCGCAGTAAGGGACACGGATGGAAACTACCAACTGATGACGGGTAATCAGGTGGGCGCATTGTTAACGGACTATGTGTTAAGAAATACCGATCTGCATCGTCTGTCACATCCAGCCATTGTAAAAACCGTTGTCACATCCGAGCTTGGCGCAAAAATCGCGCAGAAGTATGGGTTGACTGTGTTCTCTACGCTGACTGGCTTTAAGTATATCGGCGAGAAAATCACGCAGTTTGAACGGGCGAAGGCAGAGCAGGATGCATCCCGCGACTATGATTTTGTGCTGGGATATGAGGAATCCTATGGTTATTTGATCGGTACACATGCTCGGGATAAGGATGCGGTTGTATCAAGCATGCTGATCTGCGAAATGGCGGCGGAAGCAAAGCAGGAAGGCAAAACCCTTTTGCATCGAATGCATGAATTATATGCGGAGTACGGTTTCTATCGGGATGCGCTCGATAGCTTTACCTTCAAAGGAAAGGAAGGCCTGCAGCATATCTCATCCATAATGTCCGCCTTGCGCAACGGCATTTCCATATTTAATGATGTGGCACAGGTCATAGATTACAGTCAACCCGTTGAGGCTGAAAAAGGCTTTGGCCAATTGCCGACCTCCAATGTACTCAAATACATCTTGAACGACGGGTCATGGGTAGCGGTCCGCCCCTCCGGGACGGAGCCCAAAATCAAGTTTTATTACAGCGTAAGAGCTGAAAACGAAAATGCTGCAGAACAACGGTTTCACCTGATTGCCAAAGCCATCCGAGATCAGTTGGAATTGAACTAAAAAATCATCGAGGTAAAACATATGAATATCATTTTGCTATCAGGAGGCAGCGGCAAACGCCTTTGGCCGCTTTCAAACGAGGTCAGGAGTAAACAGTTCATCAAACTCTTTAAGACCGACAGCGGCGAATACGAGTCAATGGTGCAACGTATTTATCGCCAGATTATGACGATGGATAGGAATGCAAACGTTACAATCGCCACTAGCAGATCTCAGGCAAGCGCTATTCACAATCAGCTTGGAGACAAGGTTTCCATTTGTGTGGAGCCATGCAGGCGCGACACGTTTCCGGCAATCGTTCTTTCCTCTGCTTATTTATACGACCAGCTGGGCGTATCCGAGGATGAGAGCGTGATCGTTTGCCCTGTGGATCCCTATGTCGACGATTCATATTTTGAATGCGTCAGAAGGCTTGGGCAGTTAGTCCAGTCGAAAAATGCAAATCTGATGCTGATGGGGATCCTTCCGACTTATCCGAGCGAGAAATATGGCTATATTATTCCCGCCGATGATGAGGAAATCAGCAGAGTGCGTCAGTTTAAGGAAAAGCCGGACTTGAAGAGGGCCCGGGAATACTTGAAACAGCATGCGCTTTGGAATGCGGGCGTATTTGCTTTCAAGTTGGGGTATCTGCTTGAAAAAGCGCACAGCTTGATTGAATTCAAAAATTACAACGATTTGTATGAGAAATATGAGACGCTGCCCAAGATCAGTTTTGACTATGCCGTCGTTGAAAAGGAGCCAAGCATACAGGTTTTACGTTATGCCGGAGACTGGAAGGATGTCGGCACATGGAACATGATGGCCGAGGTCATGCAGGATAATATTAAAGGCAAAGCAATTATGGATGAAACTTGTAAGAACACGCATATCATTAACGAATTGAACATTCCCATCATTGCCATGGGCTGCAAGAACACGGTAATTGCAGTAAGCAGCGACGGTATCCTCATTGCAGACAAAGAGCGTAGCGGCCATATGAAAGACTATGTTGATAAAGTATGTACAGACGTGATGTTTGCTGAAAAGTCATGGGGTACCTTTACCGTAGTCGATGCGCAGCCTGGAACCTTGACCATTAAAGTCTCAATGCGTGCAGGAGAACAGATGACCTATCACAGTCATCATTTTCGAGATGAGGTGTGGACTATCATCGCAGGCACAGGAAGAGCGATTTTGAATGGGAAAACACATTTTCTGCGTGCGGGAGATGTTTTGCGTATACCGGCAGGATGTAAACATATGGTACATGCCGAGACAGATCTGAACATCATCGAAGTACAGCTTGGCGAAACCATCAGCGTCGAAGACAAGAGCAAATATGCTCTGGATGCATCAGACACGGTGGAAGAAAACGAAAGGGAGTAAGAAAACATGAGTAAAAAGGCATTGATCACTGGCATTACCGGTCAGGATGGCAGCTATCTCGCAGAACTGTTGCTGGAAAAAGGATATGAGGTTCACGGCATTACGCGTCGGGCAAGTATTTCCAATACGGCGCGCATCGATCATTTGCTTTCTCAAAATGCAATTCATTTGCACGATGGCGATCTTTCAGATTCCAGCAGCCTGATTCGAATTATTGCCGAAGTGCTTCCTGATGAGATTTACAATCTGGCCGCCCAGAGTCATGTGCAGGTCAGCTTTGACGTGCCTGAGTATTCCGGCGATATCGACGCGATCGGCGTACTGCGCATTCTGGAGGCGGTACGCATTCTGCATTTGGAGAAAAAATGCCGCATCTATCAGGCGTCTACCAGCGAACTGTTTGGTAAGGTGCGGGAAGTTCCTCAAAGCGAGACAACGCCTTTCCATCCATATAGCCCATATGCGGTTGCAAAGCAATACGGCTATTGGATAGTGAAGGAATATCGCGAGGCATATGGCATGTTTGCCTGCAACGGCATTCTGTTCAATCATGAGTCCGAACGGCGTGGAGAAAATTTTGTCACCAGAAAGATTACGCTTGCGGCCGGCAGAATTGCGTGTGGGCTACAGGACAAGCTGTATCTGGGTAATCTGGACAGTCTGCGCGACTGGGGCTATGCAAGGGACTATGTGGAATGCATGTGGCTTATGCTTCAGCAGGAAAAGCCGGAAGACTACGTAATCGCTTCCGGTGTGCAGCACAGCGTTCGAGAGTTTACGACGCTTGCTTTCCGCTACAATGGTATCGAATTGGAATGGTGTGGTTCCGGCATAGATGAAAAGGGCATTGACAAGGCTACGGGCAGAGAACTTGTGGCGGTTAGCCGCGCGTTTTTCAGGCCGACAGACGTATGCAACCTTTGGGGAAATCCTGAAAAGGCTAAACGCGAATTGGGCTGGAATCCCACGAAGACGAGCTATGAGGAGCTTGTACATCTGATGGCCAAGCACGATCGAGCACTTGCCGAAGAGGAAAAGCGTGTCAAAGCGGCTTTGAGCCGCTGATGCAGCTAAAGCAGTTGTCCTCGTTTCCGCTGCGCTTTTTGCAATTTGTATTTTGTGTGAGGAAGCTCTGGCTGCCGTTTCATCCTGCGGGAGTTCGTATTCTCAAACCCGTTCTTACCTAAAGCGGTCAGGAAATCCTCGATAAGAATTGTACTGGGAGACAAGTGAGATGGAACGAATTTCGATAGCGTGTCCAGTGTTTAATGGAAACGAAAAAAAGTATCTAAACGAGTGCATCGATACGGGATGGGTATCTGCAAATGGCAGATTTATCGATGAATTCCAGAAAAAGTTTGCAGAGTTTTGCGAAGTAAAGTACGCTCTTGCCTGCTCAAATGGGACGGTAACGCTGCATCTAGCCATGGTTGCCCTAGGAATCGGGCCAGGTGACGAGGTCATTATGCCAACGCTGACCTACATTGCAACCGCCAATGCTGTCCGTTATTGTGGTGCGAAGCCTGTATTCGTAGATTCTGATCCGCTGACGTGGAATATTGATCCTGCCAGAATTGAAGCAGCTGTGACCTCAAGAACAAAAGCGATCATTCCTGTCGACCTTTATGGACTGGCATGCGACATGACGGCCATTATGGATATCGCTCAGCGCCACCATCTGGCGGTTGTAGAGGATGCCGCCGAAGCGCACGGTGCGCGCTGGCAAGGCAAGCGGGTTGGCAGCATGGGAGATATCGGCTCTTTCAGCTTCTTCGGCAATAAAATTATTACAAGCGGAGAAGGTGGAATGGTCGTCACCAACAGTGAAAAATTATATAACACGATGAAACTGTATCGCTCGCAGGGTGTAGATCCTTCGCTGAAGCGCTATTGGCACATCGTGTCCGGTTACAATTATCGCATGACAAATATGCAGGCAGCGGTAGGACTGGGGCAGCTTGAGAGGATCGACTGGCATATTGGTCAGAGGTTGCGCGTTGCCAAGACTTACGAGCGTCTGATTCGAGAAAAGCTGGATGGGTATGTGACAACGCAGATAGTGCCCAACTCGGAAAACCATGTCTATTGGATGAACAGCATCGTTCTGACGGACAAGGTTCACAAGGACCGAGACCGGGTGATGGAGGAAATGGAGACGCGTGGTATTGAAATGCGTCCTCTGTTTTATCCCATGCATATTATGCCTCCGTTTAGGGATCAAAGCGTGCATCTTCCTGTGGCAGAACAGCTTTCCGCACGAGGAATCAACCTTCCGTCCCATGCGATGATGGACGAGGAAAAGATTGAGTATGTTGTGGACAGCCTGCAGAAAATTTTGGTAGGAGTATAAAAGCATGCAGGGGATAAAGGCGTATTTTTCCAGGCTGTATATGCTTCGGTACTTTATCATTCATCTTGTCAAAATCGATTTAAAAAATAAATTCAGGCGTTCTAAACTTGGCCTCATTTGGACGTTCCTGAGCCCGCTTTTGCTTACGCTTATTATGGCGAGTGTCTTTTCGGTTGCGTTTCATTCAGATATCACGACATATGCTCCCTATATTTTAACTGGTATCCTCTTTTGGGATGTCGTGTCTTCCGCGTTTCAAGCGGGTGGGTACTCCATCATAGGCAATGACTGCTTTATTCGCCAGTGTGATCATCCGATCACACTTTACACACTCAAAAGTGCCATTGTATATATCATCACGTTTTGCATCGCCATCATTTCCCTGCTGTGCTGGCTGGCTTTCGTCAACCCGCTGGGGATATTGACTGGGTTGTTATGGCTGCTGCCGGCAATTGTGATATACTTCATGATCGCTTGGGCAGGAACGACCATCGCAGGCTATACATGTGCAAAATACCGCGATTACCCCATGATGGTACCGCTGATCATGCAGGTGTTCTGGTACCTCTCGCCTGTGTTTTTTCAAGAAGAACAATTTCAGTCCAATGAGGTTTTGTATGCGTGGTTCAATATCAACCCGATCACGCATCTGCTCAATCTGATTCGCAAGCCGTTTCTGCACTGCGCGTGCCCGAGCGGAGAAGACTTCCTCATTTCTTTGGCCTTTGCCATGCTTCTCGTTTTTTTTGCCGTCAGGGTCAACCGCAAAGTAGGCAGAAGTGTCATCTTCTACCTGTAAAAATTCCGCACTGTGGAGGAAAACATGGATCAGAGCATACATGTCTATCTGGATCATGTAAACATGTCCTACCCGGCAAGTATCTACAATGCTACAACTCTCAAGCAGGAAATCTTTTCCAAATTGCGTCTACAGAAGAAAAAGGAGCTTCTACGCGACGTAGAGGCATTGAAGGACTACACACTGCACATTGAAAATGGTGAACATGTGGGGGTCATCGGTCATAATGGTTCTGGAAAGAGCACGTTACTAAAGACCATTGCGGGTGTTTATCCGGTGGTCAGTGGAACGGTGGACGTCAAAGGCTCCATTCATTCTCTGTTTGACCTGGGGCTGGGGTTTGATCTGGAGTCGTCGGGGCGTGAAAACATCATCTATCGGGGGCTGTTGCTAGGAGCCACGCCAGCCGAGATCGAGGCAAAATCTCAGGAGATTATCGACTTTGCAGACCTTGGCGAGTTTATTGATTATCCTATCAAATCTTACTCATCAGGCATGTTGGTGCGCCTAGCCTTTTCGGTTTCCACGAGTCTGACGGGCGACATCCTGTTGCTGGATGAGGTGGTCGGGGCAGGCGATGCCTCTTTTATGGCCAAGGCGCAAAGACGCATGAAGGAATTGATGAATGGGAGCAAGATCATGGTCTTTGTGACGCATAACACCACCCTCGTACAGCAGGTTTGCACCCGCGTGATTATGATGGAACACGGCAGAATCGTGAAGGATGGAAAACCTGATGAGGTTGTGGCATTTTATAAAAAGGCCATGTGTGCGCTGTGACCGAAAAGGAGAGCTGCAAAATGGGGAAAAGGGTCTTCTGGTTGCTGAATCATTCGAGCCTGAGAGCGTTTGAAGTGCCATTGTTGATCGAATTAGGCTATGAAGTTTATTGCCCTAAAAAATATTCTTTTGGTTATGGCGACCTGAGTGCGTCATGCACGTATGAATTTGACCAAACGCTGTCAATCCCAAAAGATGTGTTGGTGAAACTAAACGACACGGATTTTTATAGTAATGAAATTTCCGATGAAGTCATGGATGCAATCAACACATATTTTGATATTATTTTTCTGCCTATCATCCCTGCTCTCAGACGTTTAGCCTTAGCCTATAAAGGCCAGATCCTACTGCGTGCTTTTGGCTTGGAAAAGCCGTCAACCTATACCCACGTATTATTATCCGCATTTGGAAACAGCTTTTCAACAGTCCTAAAAAGCCTGGGAAACCGGTTTTGGTTTGCCGAGTGCTATCAGGATCTTGAAGAGGTGGAATGCGACTTTATAAAAACGCATACGCTGTTTCTTCCGTTGGGCATGAAAAATGCCCGGCCCCTGCGCAAGTGGGTCGGAATGGAGAGAAAAATGCTCTTTGTCTCTCCTAAAATCGAAACTAATCCGTACTATCATCAGGTCTATCAGAACTTTATCCGGGATTTTAAAGGCATTCCGAGGGTAATTAGCGGCGGGCAGCTCCAGGAGGTGCCTTATGATTCAGATGTGACCGGTTTTCTTCCGGACGCAGAGTATGAGTATGTTATGACGCACCTGGCATGCATGTACTATCATTCTCAGGAGCCACGACATGTCCATTATCATCCATTTGAGGCGGTACGTTACGGGATGCCCCTCGTGTTCATGGCCGGCGGATTGATCGACAGTCTGGGAGGCAAGATCTTACCGGGCCGCTGCGAAACGGTAAAGGAGGCGCGTGCGAAAGTACGGCGTCTGATCGATGGAGATCATGCGTTAATTCGAAAAATTACGGAAAGCCAGGAGATATTGCTCAAGCCCTTTACAAAGGAATACTGCAAGCCTTACTGGGTGGAAGGAATGCGCCGTCTGGAGGAAGCGATAACCAATGCGCGGCGGCAGCCTCCGAAGCGTAAACGAGTCGGCATTGTGCTGCCTATGACCTATACAGGTGGTGTACTTGACTTTACAAAACGGTTTACCATTGGCCTCAAGCAGTGCGCCGATGAGCAGAATGCGCCTGTGGATTTCGTGTTCGGGTATCCCGATGATCCGGTTTTTGAAGGAAAAAAAGAGATCCTTGACATACAAAACAGCGGTGTGACCTGTGTAAAAATCGTGCCTACACAGGTAAATGCGGCGCAGGAAGAGCGGATTTTGCGACTGAATGGATTCGGCACCCAGAAGATCAAAGGTCCTTGGTGTGACGACAGGCGGATGGTCATGGATGGAGAGTTGAATATCCAGGACTGCGACTACTTGTTGTACACGGTCGATCGCGGCGCGGAGGCGAAACGAATCTATGCTCCAGTGCCTTATGCGGTAGTGGTACACGACATGATTCAGCGGTATGTGCCGGAATCTGTTTCTGCACAGGCTGCCGCTGATGTGATTTATGAAAATCACAGACATGCAGATCGACTCCTTGTTACATCGCATGCTACGCAAAACGATTGCTTGGATATGGGCTATTTGCCTGAGCGGATTGTAAGAATTCCCATAATGCTGGAGTTATATGGTCAGGATGATTGTTCAGTCAAGGAGATAGACGCTACCGGCAAGCCATATATGCTGTGGAGCACTAATCTAGCTCCTCATAAGAATCATGTCAACGCATTGAAGGGATTAAAAAAATATTATGAGATGGGCGGCACGCTGGACGTGGTTATCACAGGTGTAAATACTGAGAGGCTCAATCCCAAACATAAAAGAGAAAAAGGGGATATTCCCCTCAGCAAGAGCACATCCCGCTTTGTGCAAATGTTAGAACAGGATTCAAAGACGAGCAGGCACATCTGCTTTAAGGGGAACTTGGACAAGCAGGCATACCTCTCCTGTCTGAAACACGCAAGGTTCCTTCTCCACCCAGGATATGGTGACAACGGAAATGGCACGACATTTGATGCGGCTTGCATGGGCGTGCCAACGCTGAGCAACGACTACCCAGCGATGCGCGATCTGGCAGATTTTTGCCATATCCCGGTTGCATTTATGGATGCTTTTGACGAGAAGAAGATGGCGCTGGCGCTTCTTGACATGGAGAAGCATGCTGCGCAGCATGCCGCGCAGATACCGTCGGTAGAAGTGCTCAGCTCTGCTACGATCAGCCATACCCGTTATGCGTTGTACCGCGAGATCCGCCGAATCGTAGGCTTTTGAGGAGGACGTGAAATGAAGGTCGGAATGTTTCTGGGCTATGGACCGCAGACTGTGCTCAACAAGGAAGGTCTGGGAAGATACATTGCATATCTGATTGATGGCTTTCTCAAAATGGGGAACGAAGTGGAGATCGCGTGTCCAAGCTGGCTTAAGCAAAGCGTCGAAGAGCTTTTAGAAACATTGCGGGTCTCTAGCGATGCAGTCAAGTGGAGCATTGGCAGCACCATGCCACCCGTATGGAGGGTTTACAACAGGCTTTTTCGAAAAAAGCCTTCGCCCAAAACTCTTCAAAGGTTGATTGCGCTTTTTCGGATACCCGTTGACTGGTATTATATCCGTATTTTAAAATGCCAGAATATGGTGGAATTTGTGTTGCTGGCCTTGTTGGGCATTTTTGTCGGGGCAATCGGCGCTGTTCTGGCCGTAGTTGGCGCAGTTGTCTTTGCTCTCGCCGGCTTGCTCTGGAAGATTTCTTTCCGTTTTCTGCAAACGTCAGAGTTGAACAAGATCAAAGGGTTCCTCAAGCAAGCCAGCGAGGTCGGACAGACTGGCAGGGCAAATGGCGCAAGCCATGAAATCATTGATGCGTTTAACGCTATGGTTAGTAACACGCTCACTTGCCTTGTAGAAGAGCTCAACCAGCAGGAACAGCCAGATATCTGGTATATTCCCTCCCTGTTCTGGCCGGAAGCGGCAAATCTGCGTGGCGTAAAGGTGTTTAATGTACCTGACCTCGTGACACAGGATTATGCAGCATCATTCTGCAATATGCCCAATACGGTTGATTCAACGGAGAGATGCATCCAGACACTAATGCGCAGCGATTACTGTATTACCTATGGGGAGACCGTCCGTCAATCCCTGTGCATTGAGCAGTTCGCCAAGCGGGAGGACTATATCATCGCCATTCCCCACGCCAACAACGACATGCGCCCATATGTTCAGCTGGACGATGATTTGCTCAGGCGGCATGGCAATACGGATAAAGACTTTACACGTGCCTATGCAGAACTCCTGACCGGCTTCAACCGGATGCAGTATATCTTTTATGCGTCCCAGATTAGGCCTCATAAAAATATGCTTAACCTGATTCAGGCCTACGAGTACCTTCTGCGCAGGCAAAAAATCCATTGCAGGCTTGTTTTAACGTGTTCGTTACAAAAGATGCCCGAAATAGAGCGTTATGTGTGGGAGCACAACCTGCAAAATGAAGTACTGTGCATGTACAATGTCAGTGCGAAGCGTCTAGCTGCCCTGTACTACTGCGCAAGCCTTGTCGTAAATCCGACACTCTATGAAGGAGGTTTCCCCTTCACATTCGGCGAGGGAATGAGCGTCGGTACCCCGTCTCTGATGAGTCGTATCCCGCAGGTGACGGAGTACTTTTCGCCCGCAGGTCTGGATGATTGCCTGTTTGATCCCTATGACTGGATGGATCTTGCGAAGAAAATCGAATACTGGCTTCCACGAACGGAAGAACTCTATCAAAGAGAACTTCCATTGTACAGAAAACTAGCCAAACGTACGACGGATGTAGTGGCACGCGAGTATGTAAAGGCGTTCGAGTATTTTATTGCGCTAGAAGCAAAAAAGATGGAGGAGCCTAAGGCAAGTGCCGTATGCCCCCTCTGACAAAGCAGCTTTTAATCCGAATCATCTTTCTTATGAAAGAGGAGTATTCCAGTTATGATGGATGATATAAAGATTGATCTTCTGATCTTTGGAGCAGGCGGACACGCAATGGTCTCCCAAGAGTGCGCAACAGCATATAACCATCCCATGTTTCTGTATAAACAAGGCGATATCCCACCATCTTGCATACGGGCAATGTCGGAGGAAATGTGCTCACTGGAACAATGGAAAACTGTTTGCAACCAGGCGTTTGTAGCCATTGGCGATAACCATATCCGCGCCAAAGTAGGAGAGCGGCTAAAAAACGCGGGGTTTGAGCTGGTTACGCTGATTCATCCTCACGCAATCGTCAGTTCCACCGCGGAGATCGCCGATGGCGTACTTGTGAATGCTGGTGCGATTGTAAATGCAGGAGCCAAGCTGAAAACTGGATGTATTGTCAACAGCGGCGCAATCGTGGAGCACGAATGCACGATCGGTGCATATTCGCATCTCTCTCCTGGTGCAAAAATCGGAGGAAAGACTCATATAGGCCCACAAACGTGGATTTGTATTGGTGCTACCGTAATTGATGGAATTCATATAGGCAAAGAAAGCATTTTGGCTGCGGGGAGTGTTTTGTTGCAAGATTTGCCGGATCAGGTGATGGCAGCGGGAATTCCTGCGCAGATAAAGCATCTGATTGATAAAATGTAAGGAAGTATACAAATTCATGAATAGCAACAAGACGCATTTTATTGATCTTCTGCGAGGTATCGCAGCAGTCGGGGGCATGCGCAGCCACTTGTTGTTTTTATATTATACGGGAGTTGCAAGTGCTGCGTTTTCATACTTGCTTCCGATTGCAAAGGAGAGCCCATCGTAAGCCGAGTGGCATTCTCTTGGAAAAAATGTCATCATTGGATAGACATGAGTTTGCTCAACTTCGGCGGGTTTTACAAGTCTGGCTGATATACCCGCTCAGGTTTTCTTGCACCTTTTCCCGAGTCTGGATGTACTTGGCTTTTTGCAACTTGGAAATTCCTTTTCCATATACATTTGCAGGTTAGCTTATTCAAGCGTACATGGTACAAGATATATTGGGAAAACCAAATGCCGACGAAATAATATATGAGCAATGCAAATTAAGCTACATTTCTATCTAAAAGCCTATCTATTATACGGCTGAATATCCTGCGATCTACAAAAGACGGATCGTTATGTTTTGTATTACGGCACTAGGAAACGTTATGTCGTCACAAGCTTCTGATCTTCATCTTATACAATTCAGTTGAGGTTCCGCTTCAGAAGCTCACGGGAAAGATTATCCCCAGGGGACAACAATATTGTGAGTGGCTGGAGGCGTTACATGGCACAGCTTCGCCGAAATTCAGGAAAAGCATGTATGTGAAATTCGGTCGGGGCATAACTAAGAAAGGATGATAAGATGTATTCCCTTGTCGGTCAGAAACGTCGATTCTCTGAAAAAGGGCTTGTCATATCCCTCGCAGCATTTTTCTTTCTTTTGCCAATCGTGTTATACATGCCACAAATATTAAACGGCGAAAGCATTATCAGCGGAGATGGATTGCTGGTTCTTTTTTCAGGAGATGCGCTTCGAGAAAGTCTGCTGGAGGGAGAAATTCCGCTTTGGTCTCCGGCTATAGCCTTTGGCGAACCGTTTGCGGAGCTGAATAACCATTGCTATTCTCCCATTTTCATAATTTGTTCCTTTTTGCCCATTTTGTTGCGACTGCCGTTCTATTTGGGGATGCACTATGCCATTGCGGCGGTCTCGACTTTTTTGCTGTTGCGCCAATTGGGATGCAGAAAAAGCGTCAGCCTTTCAATTAGCATAATTTATTTGTTCACAATTCATATGGGGGGCATAAGAAAAGAGCATTGCACCCTGATTGCTGTAAGTACATATGTTCCGCTTGTTACACTGTGGCTTGATAAATATACAAAATCAGGCAAATTATCACACCTGCTAATTTCTTCAATTTGCATGGCACTTCAATATTATAGTGGTTTCATGCAGTACACCATTTATGCAGATTTATTCTATCTAGCATTCTTGCTGTATACAGGAATCCGTCAAAAACGAGCCATAAAAAGTATGTTAGCACATATCATGCTGTGGGGAATCATCTATATTATGCTGATATCTGCTCACCTACTTCCAACACTTCTAATGGTTTTGCAGCAAGCCTCTTCCAGCACAGGAAGTAAAATGGAGTATAATACATTTATCGGTTATTCCCTCCATCCTATTACCTTTATCTCCATGCTTTTTCCTGAAATCTTTGGGGAAAATATTCATGCAGCATTGCTACAATTCAATGCTTCCAGCGGTATGGATATTGAGCTGCTGATAGGGGCGCCTTGCCTTGCCTTGTTGATAACCGGGATCTTTATAAAGAAAAAGGGCAAGGGTTTCTATTACGGGGCGATGCTATGTTTAATACTATATGCCTGCCTGGGAAATATACCTGTTCTTGGAAAAATTGTTTATCATATTCCGATACTGAATATGTTTCGACTGCCATCCAGGGTTTATTTTCTCGTTACCTTTTGCATGATGCTTTGCATCGCAATTACGTTAGAACAAGTTCTAGATAGCCGGTTACAGCTGAAAAGTATTCATATTGTGCATGCCGCCATTTTCCTGCTTATGGCGGCACTGGCTGTTCTGTATTATTCGGTGCCGTGGAAAGCGGAGTGGGGCATTGGGGAACGGCGTCCCTTTTCTGAGGTTTTCATGGTTCCGTTTGCCGGTTATGTCGTTTATTTGGGTGTATATTACGTTATATTGGCATCAAAAAATACAGAAATTTTGACGGGTTTTTCACACGGTGGCAAATCAAACGCGGTTCTATTTTCTCTTGTGCTGGTAACGGTATGTCAGCTCTTTCCATATTACTATGCCTCAAAGTCTTGCAATTATAAGGAAAAAATCAAACTACCTGCAATCATCCTGCAGGATGATGCTGAATTGTACAAAGTAATGGATGCAGAAAGGATAACAGGCCTTTCTGTCAATTATGCTTATGCCAGCTCTATTCATTCAGCGAATGGATACACCAATTTCAATCTGCCACAGGCATATATGCTGTTAAGTCATGTTGATAGTGCGCCATTAAACTATTCTGGCCTTTATTCTGGATTCTCCAATTATGTTTTCAATATGGCACAAGATAATGACGCACTTTCAATGCTTGGAATCAAATATATTCTCCTTCCGCATGATGAAGAAAAGCCCTTACAGGAGTTCCAGGCTGTCAAGCTCGTACTGGGAACAGAACGCGAACCGATTCTGCAAGATCAAGCAGCTATTACGGTTTATCCAGGAGAGGGATATCAGCTTGCTTATTGGGAAATTCCAAAACTGCCGCAAGGAGGATATATTCTGGAGTTTTCCATGGAGGCTTCATGCAAGCCCAACTGGCTCTATGCCGATATTAATGCGAAGCAGACCAGCGCCACAAATCTCATTTCCAGATTTTCCCCGGCGTCTGGAACACAAAAATACAAATGTTCATTTATTTTGAACGACTCTGCCTTAAACAACGCTGTTCTAAGAATCGTATGCGCCGATAACTGTGAAATCAGCCTGTCGGACGTAACCCTCAGGATGGTTGATGTTGAGACAAGCACGCCCTATAAACTTGTCACAGCAGACGATGATTATATTGTATATCAGAACCTAAATGCAAAGCCATTGCTTAGCGCTGCAACTCAAGTTGTTGGAATCACCCCAAGTTCAGTTTCAGATATATATGTAAACACGGCATTTTATAATTTGCTTGATTGTAGCTATGTCACTGGCATTAACAAGCAATACGACTTTTCTTCGGTTCATACAGATATCAGCAATATTGTTATTCAGAACAATCAGGTGTCTGCGCATGTTGAAACCGACGATACCACGTTTATCCAAATGTCGCAAACTTACTACAATGGATGGAACGCTTACATCGACGGACAAAAGACCGAGCTTTATGAAGTAAATGGCAGCATACAGGGAATGTTTGTTCCGCCCGGTATTCATGAAATTTCATTTTGCTATCAGCCCACAAGAATATACGTTGGTTTTGCACTTTCTCTGAGTGGACTTTTGATTTGTGCCTGCATATGTTTCTTTCATGGACGACGCGTTCGTTCTTTTATAAAAGGAGGGAAGTAATGAAATGAAAGTCGTTCTTCTTGCAGGAGGCTACGGTACACGCATCAGTGAGGAATCCCAGTATAAGCCAAAACCTATGATAGAGATTGGTGGCATGCCCATCCTCTGGCACATTATGAAGGGCTATGCGCACTATGGTTTCAACGAGTTCATTGTGTGCGCAGGGTATAAACAGCATGTTATCAAGGAATGGTTCGCTGATTATTTCCTGCATACCAGCGACATCACTTTCGACTTTACCAAAGGCAATGAGATGATCGTACACAACCGTCACGCCGAGCCGTGGAAAGTAACTGTGGTGGACACGGGTCTAAACACCATGACCGGCGGGCGCATCAAGCGCGTGCAACCCTACATCGGCGCCGAGCCCTTCATGATGACCTATGGCGATGGTGTATGCGATGTGAATATTAGTAAGCTGATGAAGTTTCATCAGAGTCACGGCAAAATCGCCACGCTCACCGCCGTGATGCTGGAGCAGCAGAAGGGCATACTGGATATTGGCAGAGATAACGCTGTACATGCCTTCCGCGAAAAGAGCATCTGCGACGGTGCGCCCATCAATGCGGGATTTATGGTGCTTAAGCCGGAGATTTTTGACTACATTGAGGGTGACAGTACGGTCTTCGAGCGCAAACCGTTGGAACGTCTTGCGGCCCAGGGCGAGCTGATGAGCTACATGCACCGTGGCTACTGGCAATGCATGGACACTAAGCGCGAGATGGACATGCTCGAAAACTTATGGCAGAGCGGTCATGCCCCATGGAAGGTATGGGAGGACTGACATGAATACATTGGATTTTTACAAAGGTAAGCGTGTGCTGGTCACAGGTCACACGGGTTTCAAGGGCAGTTGGCTGTGCCGCATCCTGGTGCTGGCCGGAGCGCAGGTCACGGGTTATAGTCTTGAGGCGCCGACACAGCCTAACCTGTTTTCTCTTGCCGGCCTTGATGAGCATATGCAAAGCACAGTTGGTGATATACGGGATTTTGAAGCGCTCAAAGCCTGGTTTGATAACACCAGGCCGGAGATTGTGCTGCATCTCGCGGCACAGCCCATCGTTCGTGACAGCTACAAGGAACCACGCGACACCTATGAAACCAATGTCATGGGTACGGTAAATCTGCTGGAATGTGTGCGCATAAGCGATACAGTACGCAGCGTGCTCAACGTAACCACCGATAAGGTCTACCACAACAAGGAATGGATCTGGGGCTACCGGGAAAACGACTCGCTGGATGGTTATGATCCCTACTCCAATTCCAAGAGTTGCTCGGAGCTGGTAACGCATAGTTACGTCAGCAGCTTTTTTAGTGGAGATAGTGCGCCGGCGGTTTCGACAGCCCGGGCGGGCAACGTGATCGGCGGTGGTGATTTTGCCAATGACCGAATCATTCCAGACTGTGTGCGTGCCATGCAGGCCGGGCGCGCCATTAGGGTACGCAATCCATATTCTATAAGGCCATATCAGCATGTGCTGGAGCCTCTGTTTGCTTACCTGATGATCGCAGCGCGTCAGTATGAGGACAAGCGGCTTTCGGGCTGGTACAATGTAGGTCCTGACGACTGCGACTGCGTGACCACTGGCCAACTCGTGAACCTCTTCTGTGATAAGTGGGGAGCGGGCGCGCGATGGGAAAACCAAGCGGAGACCAACGCCCCACATGAGGCCAATTTTCTCAAACTGGATTGCAGCAAAATCAAGGCGGTATTGGGTTGGAAACCCGCTTGGCACATTGATGAAGCCGTCGAGATGACCGTCCGCTGGAGCAAGCGTTGGTTGGCCGGTGAAGATATTCCAGCTGTAATGGATGAACAGATAAGCACCTATTGCAAAGGAGAAGACATATGAGCACTTGGAGTAATGAACAAGAGGCGCGCGCGCAGATCAAGGCGCTGGTGGCGCAATATTATCACGATTTCAAAGAGGAAAAGAAGCCCTTTGCTCTGGGCGACCGTATTACCTACGCTGCGCGTGTTTACGACGAAAAAGAGATGTGCGCCCTGACCGACGCCATGTTGGATTTCTGGTTGACGACAGGTCGTTTTTCCGACGAGTTTGAAAAGAAATTTGCTGCGTGGATTGGTGTGAAATACGCGCACCTCGTTAACAGCGGCTCGTCCGCCAATTTGATTGCTTTTATGGCATTGACCGCGCCTGAGTTGGGCGTGCGCCAGATTCGCAAGGGCGATGAGGTCATCACGGTGGCTTGCGGCTTCCCCACCACGGTAGCGCCCATCCTGCAGTATGGCGCAGTGCCCGTGTTTGTGGATGTGACTGTTCCGCAGTATAACATCGACGTGAGCAAACTTGAAGAGGCGCTGTCCCCCAAAACCAAAGCCGTCATGATCGCCCACACGCTGGGAAACCCCTTCGATCTGGCTGCGGTCAAGGCGTTTTGTGACAGACACGGCCTGTGGCTGGTTGAAGACAACTGCGACGCGCTGGGCACCAAATACACCATTGGCAATGAAACGCGCTTCACCGGCACCTGGGGGGACATCGGTACCAGCAGCTTTTATCCTCCACACCACATGACCATGGGCGAAGGCGGCTGCGTCTATACTAACAACCCGTTGCTGCATCGCATGATTCTTTCCTACCGCGACTGGGGCCGCGACTGCATTTGCCCATCGGGCCGGGACAACTTCTGCGGGCACCGCTTTGACGGCCAATATGGCGAGCTGCCGCACGGATATGATCACAAATACGTTTACAGTCACTTGGGTTATAACTTAAAAGTGACAGATATGCAGGCTGCCATCGGCTGCGAGCAGCTCAAGAAGTTTCCGTCGTTCATCGAGCGGCGCAGGCATAACTGGGCCTATCTTCGCAAGGCGCTGGAGCCATTTGCAGATAGGCTGATTCTTCCTGAACCCGCCGAAAACAGCGAGCCTAGCTGGTTTGGTTTCCTGATCTCCATACGGCCCGAAAGCGGGTTGGAGCGCAACGCCGTAACGCTCTTCATGGAGGATAAGAGTGTACAAACGCGTCTGCTGTTCAGCGGTAATCTGATCAAGCATCCCTGTTTTGATCAGTTCCGTGATACGGATGCTTATCGTGTGGTGGGCGGCCTTGAGCAGACCGATTTCGTCATGAACAACACTTTCTGGGTGGGCGTGTATCCCGGTATGACGGATGAGAAGCTGGAATATATGGTCAAGGTAATGAGAGAAGTCATATGCCAGTAACATTATTATGGAAAATATGGCGTATTGCAGATGGGTAAAAATGTATGAAAGTATCGGATTATATTGTTGAATTTCTTTGTAATAAGGGCCTTACAGATGTGTTTGGGTATCCCGGCGGAATGGTTACTCACCTCATGGACTCTTTTTCAAAATATCAGGACAGAATTCAAGCACATGTAAGTTATCATGAGCAAGCCGCAGCTTTTGAGGCATGTGGTTATGCACAAGCTTCGGATCGTGCAGGTATGGCATATGCCACTAGTGGACCAGGCGCTACCAATCTGATCACCGGCATATGCAACGCCTACTTTGATTCTATCCCTGTTATTTTCATCACGGGACAGGTGAACACCTTTGAAACAAAGGGTTCGTATTCGGTACGCCAGAGGGGTTTTCAGGAAACAGACATTGTCTCTATGGTTCAAGGTGTAACAAAATATGCAGCCTATGTTGAGGATGCGCGCAAGATTGCTTACCATCTTGAGAAAGCGTATCGACTTGCTATGACTGGCCGCAAAGGTCCGGTGCTGTTGGATATTCCGATGAATGTACAACGCAGCGAGGTAGTTGCAAAAGAGTTGACACATGACTGCGGCGGACAGCAACTATGCCCCGCGCCTGATTATGTTTCTCTTCTTGAAAGCCTACATAAGGCCAAGCGGCCGTGTATACTGCTAGGGGCTGGCATAAAAAATCTGTCGAAAGCCAATGTGATGCGTTTTGTGTCTCACATGGGTATGCCGGTACTTACCAGCATGATTGCAGTGGATATACTAGAGCATGAGCACCCGCTAAGTTACGGTTTCATTGGAGCCTATGGTTCTAGGACGGCCAATTTTGTGGCAGCTAAGAGCGACCTTGTTCTTGCTCTTGGCAGTAGGCTAGATGTGCGTCAAGTTGGTGGCAAGCGGGATTTGTTTGCGCCAAACGCAAGGTTAATACGAGTGGACATTGATGAGAACGAGCTGCAATACCATGTTCACGAGGATGAGCTTGTCCTTCACGAGGATGCCGAAACGCTTATGGATACCTTGATGACGATGTATGTACCCGCCAAGGATGCTTATCGAGACTGGCTGTTAGTTTGCAAGAAAATCAAGCAGATGTTGGGGAATATGGATGACGGTGTATACAATCAATACATGCGATGCATCAGCAAGTTCGTTCCTGAGAATGCCGTTATTACAACGGACGTAGGACAAAATCAGGTTTGGACTGCGCAGTCTTTTGAAGTAAAGCATGGGCAACAAGTGCTCTTTTCTGGTGGACATGGTGCTATGGGATATTCGTTACCGGCAGCCATCGGCGCATATTACGCAACTCGAGGACCAGTCATTTCACTCAATGGTGACGGCGGAATACAAATGAATCTTCAGGAGCTTGCTTTCATCCAACGAGAAAAACTACCTATTAAGATCTTTGTATTTAATAATTATGCGCTTGGTATGATACGTCATTTTCAGGAAATGTATTTCGAAGATCGTTATGTGCAGACCATAGAGGGGGCGGGCTATGCAACGCCGGACTTTGAAGGTATTGCAAAGGCATATGGAATCCGATACCTGTGTTACGAAAAGCCACAGGATGTATCTGATGAGTTTATGCGTCTTGAAGGGCCGGTGTTTGTAGAAGTGTCCCTAAGGCAGAATACATATGTTTTTCCCAAGTTAGAGTTCGGAAAACCCAATCAGGACCAGGAACCCCTGATTGAACGTAAGCTGTACAACCTGCTAATGGAGTTATAAAGGAACATTGTATAATGAAAATTCTAATTGTGGGAGCAACTAGCATGATTGGTGCAGCTCTAACTGAGCGACTCCTGAATAACGAGCACCAGGTGATAGCCGTCATGCGACCACAGTCCTCCAAGCGACAGGAGCTTGAAAAACTACCGATAATTAAATCGGTTTTTTGCAACATGGAGGATTATGGAACTCTTTCTGAGCGCATCGACGGCAAAGTGGACGCCGCCGTGCTGCTAGCATGGAGCGGCATCCGCGGTCAAGCTCGCATGGATGCAGCTATTCAGCGGCAAAATGAAGTGTATAACACTAGCTTACTACCGCAATTATGTAAACTGGGATGCCAAACTATTATGACGGCAGGCTCACAAGCCGAATATGGACCATGGTCTAGTGAGCAGGCGCAGTCCGAAGATTCGCCTACTTGCCCTAACACTGAATATGGAAAGAGCAAATTGCGCTTCTATCATACGGCACATGCCTTCTGCCAAAGCCAGGGGATCCGTCTGATTGAGCCGCGCATCTTTAGCGTATATGGCCCAAACGATAATGAAAACACACTCATCATGTCTCTGATGCGCTTGATGCTCAAAAATGAACCATGTAGCATGACGTCCTGTGTCCAGATGTGGGATTATGTCTATATTGATGACGTTGTAACTGGCTTAGTGAAACTGTTGACGGAGGACCATCCTGAAGGTGTGTACAACTTCGGTTCGGGAGATTGCCGACCATTGAAGGAATACGTGGAAGAAATGTACAGAATAACTGGTAGTAGTAGCGTGTTGCACTATGGTGCAGTCCCTTACCCAGCTACAGGTATAGTCAACATCCATCCAGATATATCCAAGCTGCGTTCCATCGGTTGGACGCCCGCCGTTACCTTTGCAGAGGGGTTCCAAAGAATCATAAAGGAAAAGGAGAAACGGTCAAATTAAAATACCAGTGGAGATGAATGTAAAATATGAAAAAGACCGTATCAATTTTAATACCCACATATAACGAAGAGGAAAACATATGGCCGCTCTATGAAGCAATCACCGATGTTCTACAATCAAAGTGTCCAAACTACGATTATGAAATCCTGTTCATCGATAATATGAGCGAGGACAACACCCGGGCCCTCGTGCGTGAGATCTGCGCACAGGACAAACGAACAAAGGCCATCTTTAACGTCAAAAACTTTGGTCAGTTCAACAGCCCCTTCTACGGTTTGTGCCAAACCACGGGTGACTGCACAATCCTAATGTGTGCAGATTTTCAGGATCCTGTGGAGTTGATCCCTGTATTCCTGCATCACTGGGAAGAAGGCTACCAAATCGTATGCGGTGTAAAAACGACCAGCCAGGAAAACCCCATCATGTACAAGTTGCGCTCTATGTACTATCGGCTGATCAAAAAGTTTTCCACCGTAAACCAGATCGAGCACTTCACCGGCTTTGGCCTCTACGACCGCAGCTTTGTGGATGTGTTACGCAACCTTGACGATTCGACTCCCTTCCTGCGTGGCATCGTGGCCGAGCTAGGTGGCAAACGTAAAGAGGTGCCCTACGAGCAGCAAAAACGTCGTGCAGGCAAAACCCACAATAATCTCTATACACTTTATGATGCAGCTATGCTTTCCTTCACTAGTTATACAAAGATCGGTATGCGCATTGCTGTCTTTACTGGTGTCTTCTTTTCCATCATCAGTTTTTTGATTGGATTGATTTATTTGATTTTGAAACTGATATATTGGGATCGCTTTGTAGCCGGACAGGCACCTACGATCATTGTGGTATCCATGATGTGCTCGGTATTACTTGCGTTTATGGGATTTCTAGGTGAGTATATCGCTGCCATCAACACCCGCATGATGCATAGACCGTTAGTGGTAGAAGAAGAACGGATTAATTTTGAAGGCAATGAAAATCAGCCAATCCAGCATCCCAACAGCGTATCATAATCCACTTATCGTCCAAAGAAGGAACAAATCATGATGCAATCCTTCCAAACTCATCTGTACCGCCTCTGCCAATGGCTTATACGTTTTCTTTATGGTTGTGATGATCTTCAAAAATCAGAGGCACTATTCCAGTTTGCTAAGTTCGGATTGGTAGGCGTTACCAATACTCTTCTATCCTACATGCTGAATTTAGCAGTTTTGTACTTGCTTGCACCATTTGCTCTCTCATGGGACTACATTGCTGGCAATGTTGTGGCATTTGTCCTTAGCGTGCTGTGGTCATTTTACTGGAACCGACGCTTTGTTATCCAAAAGGAAAAAGTCACTTTGAGTGCAAAGCTGGTCATGCTGCTAAAAACCTATGCCGCCTATGCCCTCACAGGTATCCTTCTCAACAATATACTGTCCTGGCTGTGGATTGAACGATTCGACATCTCGAAGTATGTTGCTCCCTTGATCAATCTGATCATTAGTGTACCTCTCAATTTTGTCATCAACAAATTGTGGACGTTTTCGTAACAAATACGGCACAAGGGGAAGAAAAACATATATACGACATTATCCTAACCGGTAGCGTAGAGACAAGTCTCTTATTTTTGACCATAACCGTGCATAAGTAGCTTTTGCCCATCTGCTTCAAAGCTATATCAAAGATGAGTACTTCTTGACAAGTTAAACTAAAGGACCTGTTTGTAAAATCTGGTAGTGTTGACAGGTCCTTTATTCTACTTTATCCCAACTTCTAGGCTGCAGTTCAGTATGGCTACACTGCCCTCGATAGTCATCTTCAACGGATCTATTCCAGATACGGTATCGCAGATTAAATGGGTTGCCGTTTTTCGAACGGATCAGGCAAATCACAGTTGTCTATTTGTCGACGACATGAGGGACTGCCCCCTGTGTATGGGGCAGTCCCTTTCTTTGAATAATCAGTACGTTACCCTGTTGTGTCCGTCACGGGATTATTCCAGATCGGCCAGAATGTCCTCAAAGTTCTGTTGCGCCGCCTTTGCGGCATCCGCAGGCTCTACGCCGTTAATCAGCACCTGCTGCACCATTTCGCTGAGAATATTGTACTGGCGCACATAGGCATAGTTGGTGTTGAGAATTCCGTTGGTTTCAAAGGTGGTGCCCTTTACGCCGCCAGCGTTGGCCGACTCGTTGAAGGTTTTCTCACTGGCCGCGTGGTCATAGGAGAAAAGAATGCGAGCGGCGTTTTTCGACAGCATGGGATCGTCCGTGGTTTCAAGGATGGTGGTCAGAATCTCCTTTACGCTGTAAAGCGACGGCGTAATGTGACCCGGCGCAGAAAGCGCAAACTGTGCCGCGTTTTCGCCCGTGCACATAAACTCAAGGAACGCCATGGCCAGTTCGGGATTCTGCGTGTTTTTGCCCAGTGCATAGTAGTTGTAGCTGGCAAACTGCAGCTGCGGGCCATCATCGCAGGTCGGAACTTCGCAAACCGCATATTTGTCCAACAGGTCGGGCGCCTCGCTATAAACGCGCGCTATGATGCGGCCCTGATAGAACGAAATGGCTGCCTTGCCGGAGCAGAACGCAGTAATCTGATCGCTGTAGCCGTAGGAAGTGATTCCCGGCGGGCAGTACTGAGCAAGCTCCTTGTAAAACTCCAAAGCCTTGACAACGTATTCGGTATCCAGCGTGGGCTGTAAATCCTCGCCGCACACATTGCCTCCCGCCATGTTGATGAACATGTTCATCCACAGAGTGGTGCAGTTGTTTTGTCCGGCAGGCAGGCAGCAGCCATACATGTCGTCGGTGGTGAGCGCTTTGGCGGTTGCCAGCAGCTCGGACCACGTCGTGGGGATCTCCAGCCCGGCTTCCTCCAGCAGATCCGTGCGGATGAACATCTGCATGCTGCATCCCGCATAGGGGAAGCCATAGTCATGCCCGTCGATCTGCACGCGCGAACCCGGAATGAAGTCATCCTCGCCGATCCGCTCGATCAGCTCATCCAGCGGATACAGGATGCCCGCGTTGGCATAGGTGCCAATGGATTCGCAGTCCACGGTAATCAGGTCCACCGGCGCGCCCGCGTACAGATCCGCCATGATGCTTTCCTCGCGGTCGTCCATGCCCGCCAGCACAAGGTTGATCGTGCAGCCGGGATTTTCCTTTTCAAAAGCCTCAATCAGGGCACGGGTTACGGTCACCTGTTCCTCGTCCGTCTCACCGGAAAGGAAGGTGATGCTGCCGGACAGCTGCGCCTCCTCCGCCGAAGCGGACAGGCTCAGGCACGACAACGCCAGGGTCAGGGTCAACAGGATACCTAGCAGCTTTTTCATGGGAAACCTCCTTTAATTGACTTTTCAAGCGGCCGCCGTGTCCGCGCGCCCACAGCGCTTTGCCAGCAGGCGGGTTCGTTTCCCCGGTCGCCGCCCAGGTTCTTGTTTTATTCCTTCACGCCTCCGTCGGACCAGCCCCCCACCAGCTTGTCCACACCAAAGATATTCATGACCAGAACCGGCACAGTGGCAACTACGGTACCCGCCAGAATCACGCCCCACGGATAGATTTGCTCCTGGGCAAACATGGAGGAAATCACCAGCGACAGCGTGCGGTTTTCTTCCGAGGAAAGCAGAATCTTGGCATACATCAGATCGTTCCATACGAGGATGAAGGCCTGAATGCCGGTTGCAATCATGGCCGGCGTAAGCTGGGGCAGCACGATGCGGTAAAATGCCTGAAAGCGCGTACAGCCATCGATCATGCCCGCTTCCTCAAAGCTGGTGGAGACCCCCGCAAAGTAGGAGGTCATCAGCCACACGCAAAACGGCAGGGTGGTAGAGGTAACCATGACCGCATATACCACAAGGTTGTCGCGCAGACCCAGCTTTGTAAGGATGGAATAGATGGGCAAGATCAGCAAAATGGAGGGGATCATGTAGGTATCCAGGATCAGCCTTTTGAGCAGCCTGGACCCCGGATAGGTAAACCTGGTCAGGCTGTAGCCCGACAGACAGGCCACCGCGATGGAAACCGCCGTGGTAGCCAGCGACGTAAGCAGCGTGTTGGAAAAACTTCTGATAAAGTTGGACAGGCCAAACAGAACGGTATAGTTATTCAGCGTAGGCGCGATGGGAAAGAGCCGGTAGGGATAGTTGTACATTTCCTGGCTTTCCTTTAGCGAACCGAAGATGGCCCATACCAGCGGAAAAAGCGAGATGACCACCAGTGCCGCAATCATTATCCAGAATGCGATTCTGGCCGGCAGTTTTTTCAGCCTCATGCCTGAAGCCTCCTTTCCGCCATTTCGTTGAGCCGGTAATACGCTCTGGAAATCAAAAGGAGAATGACAAACATCAGCACCCCTATGGCCGCCGCCCGGCCCAGATTGTAGGAGCTGAAGGCCTGGGAATACAGCATCATGGGCAAAGTTGCGGTGGCGTTGAGCGGTCCTCCGCCGGTGAGCATGTAAATCAGATCCCACTTGTTAAACAGGAAGATAAAACGCATCAGCATAACCACCGTAAGCGGCGGCAGGATAAACGGAAAGGTGATGTGCCAGAATTGTTGCCATATGGTAGCGCCATCCACCTGAGCGGCCTCGTAATAGTCGTTGGATATGGTTTGCAGCTTTCCCAGCACGGCGATCATAATCATCGGTGTATATTTCCACACCGACACCAGGATTACGCCGGCCATGGCAAGGTTATAGGTGCCAAACAGATTGAGTGTCCCCTTCGCCAGCCCCAGCGTCACAAACAGATGATCCAGCACCCCCACCAGGTCGTTGAACATGTATCTGAAAATGGCGCAGGTTACCACCATGGGCACCAGATATGGAAACAGCACAAAGGAACGCACAAACGAGCGCAGCGGCATGTCCCGGTTCAGCAGCACGGCAAACAGCGTGCCCAGCACCGCGCAGGGAATCAACGTGCCGAAGGCGTAAAGGATGGTGCGCGCCAGACTTATCCAGAAATCGGCGTTGAGCACCACGCGCTCAAAGTTTCTTAGCCCGACGTATTTGCTGGTCTGGGACAGCATGTTGTAGTTCTGCACGCTCAGGGTAAACAGATTTATCAGCGGATAAACCACGAGGAACAGCATGAACGCCACAACCGGCAAAATCATGAGAATACCAAGTCGCCTGTCCCTGCGGCCCAAAGCAGATACAGTTCGGCCGCCTTTGCTCAACCCACGCATCTATCGATGCCCCTTTCTATCATAAAACTATGCAATTGATAACTTGAATTCATCATAGAACTGAATCACCTGCAATAGTAGCCGATTCTGGACCGTCATTTTGCACCAATTTTCAACTTGATTTAAATGCCTTTTGTGATATAATTGTTTTTTATCAATTTGGCATTGTTTGTTTTTCTTTCCAGAAGCAATGAAAAAACCGTTACTTGGACATTAGGAACCAACGCGTTGTGGTTTTGAATTCATGCAGAGTCTCAGCCGCAACGCATTGCGCTACAGTTCTGGGCCTCGGTCTTTTGGGCTGGAATCAAAGGGTTCCTCCCGCTTTTGTTTCTCCGGGCGTGCTGCATACATAACACATACGGCTGCTTTAATACAAATCAGGTTTTTTCATCGTTTTTTTTATTGGTTTCCATCAAAATTTCTTAAATTTTCTCTTTCAGGGTTTCAAACGCCTCCCTTTTTCTCCTGATATATAGGGGCCATTTTTGCCCCTCCCATTCCCCCACCTGCATAACCCACCCCCAAACCCCAAAAACTACCGTCGTACAAGGAGGCGATTCATTGGAGATCAGCATAAGGGATGCGCAAAAAATCGTTGAGGTCTGGCTGACCAATTCCGAAAAAAACGACCCGGCCGTTGCGGCAAGGCTACAGCCGCTGTACCGGGCGTACCAGAAACAGAAATATACCGTAGCGGTGTTTCAGTCCGGCAACGCCGATCTGTTTGGCTGCACGCGCGACCTGCTGCGTTACAATAGAAAGCGTGTCGCGGAGCTGGAAACCCTGCGCGAAAAGAGTGCGGGCCCGGCTGCGCCCGAACCGTAAGCGATCAAGCAACCGATAAAAAAAGTAAAAAACGACCCGTTCTGCGCCCAAAAGACTTGCAATCCCCCGCAGGATCGTGTACAATGTTATCTGTAGCAAGCGTTTTTTATACGATAACAGCAGCGCCTAAAAACTCGCATGAACAAAAGACAGTCCCAAAGCGGCAAGGCGCACTCCCCAGCATCCCCCATCCGCAAATGACAAACCACCCGAAAGGAGGCAGCCCGCCATGATCGAAACCTTCGACATCGCCGGTTACACCCGCATTTCCGTGGACGATGAGCTGGACCGGGATAACGTCTCCATCGAAAACCAAAAGGCCATCATCCGCGACTTTGTGAAGCAGCGCTTTCCGGGCAGCAGCCTCACCTTCTTTGAGGACCGCGACCGCTCCGGCTACACCTTTGAGCAGCGCGAGGGCTATCAGGAGATGCGCCGCGGCCTGATGGCCCACAAGTATGACATTTTGCTCGTCAAGGACTTCTCGCGCTTCTCCCGCCGCAACAGCCGCGGCCTTGTGGAGCTGGAGGACCTGCGCGACGCCGGCGTGCGCATCATCTCCATCGGCGACGGCATCGACTTCCCCAACGATGATGACTGGCTGAAAATCCAGTTTCAGTTTTTGATCAACGAAATGCCCGTCACCGATACCAGCAAAAAGGTGCGAAACGTCATCCGCCGGCGGCAGGTGGACGGGAAATGGATCTGCGCCGCGCCCTACGGCTACACCGTCAACAAGCGCAAGGAATTTGAAGTGGTGCCTACGGAAGCGGACATCGTGCGCCGCATCTTTGACCACTACAACAACGATGGCTGGGGCTACAAGAAAATTGCCAATTTTCTGACCGCGCAGGGCATCCCCACGCCGCGCATGTCCGAGCAGATGCGCAGGGAAGCCGCCGGCGAGGAAACCAGGCGCGCGGCCAAGAGCGCATGGGCGATCGTGACCGTGCAGGGCATCCTCGACAATGACTTCTACATCGGCACATTCCGTCAGGGCAAGACCACCCGCGTCAAGATCAACGGCAAGGACGTGGCGCGGGACGAAAGCGAGCACATCGTCATCGAAAACCACCACCAGCCCATCATCGACTACCGCACCTTTGCCACCACGCGCGCGCTGCGCGAAAGCCGCTCCCGCTCCCACTACCGCGGCGTCAAGAAGTACGACAACGTCTACTCCGGCTTCCTCCAGTGCGGCGACTGCGGAAGCCCGATGTTCGCCATGAGCCGCAGCGACCTGGCCCCCGCCTACACTTGCGGCACCTATCACCGCCGGGGGACGGCGGGCTGCACCAGCCACCACATCCGCGCGGACCGTCTGGACGAGCTAATCAAAATCTATATCCGGCGCGTGATGGAAAGCTCGGCCTCCATGATCGAGCGGCTGAATCAGGACCTTGCCGCCGAGCAGGAAAACGTCGCCGAAACCGAGCAGTCCGCCGACCACCTCGCTTCGGTGCTGGACGACCTGCACGAGGAGCTCAAGGCCACCAAGCGCCAGCGCATCCGCGACATCATGAAGCACCCCGATCAGGAGGCGCTGCTGGAGGAAACCTACGACGAGATGGAAAGCGACCTCCAGCGCAGGATCGAAGGGCTGACTCATCAGATCGACCTGCTCGCGGACAGGCGCAACACCATCCTGCGGGTCAACCGGGTAGCGAAAACCGCCATGGACGTTTTTAGGGACATCCTCGCCAAGGAAAAGCTCGATCGCAACGACCTGCGGCTCATCATCGACCGCATCAGGGTCTACGAGGATCACCTCGAAATCCAGCTTCAGGCGGATATCGACCAGCTGCTTCGGTCCTGCGAGCTGGAGGATACCGTAAATTTTAAGCCGGGCATCGAAAACGCCCTGGGTTGCCAACTTGTCCAGTCTGCCAGAAACCAGCGGGACAAGGTTTTCGATGTCCATGTTGTCAGCAGCGGCGACCCCCTGGAGATTTACACCGACCGGGATGGCGAGGTCATCCTGAAGAAATACTCCCCCATCGGGGAAATGTCGGCCTTCGCCAAGGATTATACGGAATCCATCTTTCGCGCCATGGGACACATCGCCTGCATCGTGGACCGCGATCAGGTGGTGGCAGCCAGCGGCGTAAGCAAGAAGGAACTGGCTGACAAGCCCATCAGCCACGATCTGGAAACGGCCATCGCCAATCGGCAGACCGTGGCCATCAACCGCGCGGGCGGCGGCAAGATCGTGGCCGTGACCAACGAGGAGGACATCACCGGCTATACGGCGCAGGTGGTCTCCCCCATCATCGCGGACGGCGAGGCCATCGGAGCGGTGCTGCTCCTGTCCAAGGAACAGGGTGCCAAGATGGGCGACGCAGAGCTCAAGGTGGCGGAGACCGCCGCAGGCATCGTGGGCCGCCAGATGGAGCAGTAACGCCCGCGCAACGCCGGCGGGCCTCTCCGCCCTCAACGCACATCATTACCTTGCGAAACCGCGGCAATGCGCTTATAATAGGCTTGCCGCGGTTTTGCCATATTCCGCCGCCAATATGCTTTTTTCGGAGGCCTTTTTTGAGCAGTACGCAGAAATCCATCCTCAGCGGCATGACCATTTTGAGCGTGGTGGGCCTGATCTGCAAGATCGTGGGCGCCCTGTACCGCATCCCCCTGGCCTGGCTCATCGGGGACGAAGGTATGGGCACCTACCAGCTGGTCTTTCCCACCTATAACATGCTGCTGACCATCTCCTCGGCCGGCCTGCCGGTAGCCATCAGCCGCATGGTCAGCTTCACGCTGGCTCGCGATGACCCCCGCAACGCCCGGCGCATCTTCCGCGTGGCGCTGTGCCTTCTCTCCACCCTCGGCCTGGTCGCAACGCTCCTCATGCTGGTCATGAGCCCCACGCTCGCCCTGCGCTCGGGCGACCCCTCCACCCAGCCGGGCTTTGTGGCCATTGCGCCGGCCCTTTTGCTGGTATGCGCCATGTCCGCGCTGCGCGGCTTCATGCAAGGGCAGCAGAACATGGTGCCCACCGCCATTTCCCAGCTGATCGAGCAGGTGGGCAAGGTGTTTGTCGCCCTGCCGCTGGCGTATTTCGGCATGCGCATCTCCGTGGCCTATGCGGCCGCGGGTGTGCTGCTGGGCACCTCCATTGCCGAGGGCGTAGCGCTTCTGTACATGGTGGTGATCTACCGGCGCAAGCGCGCCGCTTTTGACGCCCTGCCCCAAAACCCGGATGAGACGCCTCTGGCCGTGCGCCCCCTGCTCAAGCGCCTGCTGTCTTTGAGCATCCCCATCACGCTGGGCGCGTGTATCGTGCCCATCGCCTCCTTTATCGACAGCGGCCTCCTGCTCAACCGTCTGGTGGACGCGGGCATCGAGCGCACTTCCGCGCTGGGGCTCTATGGGCGTTATTCGGGCTATGTGCTCACTTTGATCAATGTGCCCACCGCCCTGGCCGTGGCCATTTCCATGAGTCTGGTCCCCTCCATCTCCAGCGCGATGGCCAGGGGCGATGGCAAAACCATGCGCCGCCAAAGCTCGCTGGGGCTAAGGCTGTCCTTTGTGGTGGGGCTGCCCTGCTCCATCGGCATGAGCCTTTTGTCCTCGCAGATTCTCAGCCTGATCTATCATTTTGATACGCCGGAGGCCCTGCGCGTGACCGCCGAGCTGCTCAGCCTCTCGAGCCTCACCATCGTGCTCTTTACCGTGGTGCAGTCCACCAGCGGTATTTTGCAGGGCCTGCGCAAGCAGCGCATTCCCATGTATACGCTCATGGCGGGCGTGGCCGTCAAGGTGCTGCTCAACTACACGCTGATCGGCATGCCCGGCATCAACATCTACGGCGCGCCCATCGCCTCGCTCACCTGCTATACCATCAGCATGCTGCCCAACCTGTGGTATGTGCGCAAGTATACCGGCATGAAGCTGGACCTGAAAGGCATTCTGTTCAGGCCCGCACTGGCGACCGCGCTCATGGGCGCGGTGCTGGCGCTGGCCATCCGCCTGCTGCCCTCGGGACGGCTGTGGACGCTGGTGCTGGTCGCGCTGGGCGTCTGCACCTATGCCGCCTTTGCGCTCCTCACCGGCGCGCTGACCCGTGATGACCTGGCTCCCCTGCTCAGGCGCTTCGGACGCGGCAGGGCACCAAAGAAGGAGGATTGACCCATGAACCGCCTGACCATCGTGACCCTCGGAACCGGCGGAGAGGCTTTTCTGACCCGCGGCGTGGAGCGCGCGCTTCATGAGGCGCCGCGCGTGGTGCTGCGCACGGCGCGCCACCCCATGGCGGATTTTCTCAAGGAAGAGGGCATCGCCTTTGAGACGCTGGATGCGCTCTACGACGAATGCGAGGACTTCGATACCTTCAACCGCGCGGCGGCCGTCAAGGTGCTCAGCCTTTTGAATGAAAGCCCCGTGTGCTATGCGGTCAGCGACGCGGCCTTCGACGAGACCGTGGCCCAGATTCAGCGGCTCAAGCCCAGGGAGGCGGATGTGCGGGTCCTACCCGGCGTGAGCCATGCGGACCGCTGCCTGGCCCTGGTTGCGGATGCGCCGGCAGGCGTCAGGCTGTACGCGGCGGAGTCCTTTTTGCAAACCCGCGTTTCCCCGGAGGAACCCCTGCTGGTAACAGAGCTGCACAGCCGCGAATGCGCGGGCAGCATAAAGCTTCGGCTGATGGACCTTTTGCCCGAGGACCTGCCCGTATCCTTCTTCACCGGCGACGAAACCACGGGCGAACTGGCCATGCATTCCGTGCCGCTCTACGAGCTGGACCGCCAGAGCGCCTATGACCACCTCACCGCCGCCTATGTGCCCGCCGTGCCCATGGAGCGGCGCACCCGCTACGACATGGACGACCTGGTGCATGTGATGGAGCGCCTGCGCGCGCCCGACGGCTGTCCCTGGGACCGTGAGCAGACCCATGAGAGCCTGCTGCCGAGCCTGCTGGAGGAGAGCTACGAATACATTCAGGCCGTGCGCGACGGCGACATCGACCATATGTACGATGAACTGGGCGACGTGCTTTTGCAGGTCGTATTCCACGCCGAGGTGGCGCGCCAGCATGGCGATTTCGACCTTCACGACGTCACCACCGCCATCTGCCACAAGATGATTGAGCGGCACACCCACATCTTCGGCACGGAAAAGGCCGACACCGCCGGGCAGGTGCTGGATAACTGGGAGGCCCTCAAGCGCCGCCAGCGCGGCATCACCACGCACGCGCAGGCCATGGAGGACGTATCCACCGGTCTGTCTCCCCTGCTTCGCGCCAGCAAGGTGCAAAACAAGGCACACAAGGTGGGCTTTGACTTTGCGGGTGCGGCGGAGGCGCTCAGCAAGGTCTATGAAGAGGCGGACGAAGTGGCCCAGAACCTGCACGACGGTGCGGACCCGGAAATGGAGCTGGGTGATCTGCTGTTTTCCGTGGTGAACGTTTGCCGCCTGGCTGGCAAGAACCCCGATATTGCCCTTTTTGCTTCCACAAATAAGTTTATTTCCCGCTTCCGTGCCATGGAAAACGCCATAAAAAAGTCGGGAAAATGCTTAGAGGACTTGACTTTATCGGAAATGGATGTATACTGGAACACAGGAAAGCGAGGCGGGCAAAGGGTTTGAGCCAAAAACCCCGTGAGATCGCGCTTTCCATGAACGAAACCCCGTCTTCCGTGCTATGCATGGGAAAATCAAAGGAGGTAATTCATTGTGAACAAAGCTGAATTGACTGCCGCCATCGTTAAGAAGACCGGTTTTACCAAGAAGGACGCTGAGAAGGCGATTGCTGCCGTGACCGACGTCATCACCGAGACCCTGGCTGCTGGCGAGAAGGTCCAGATCGTTGGCTTCGGCGGCTTCGAAGTCCGCAGCCGCCCCGCGCGCGTGGCCCGCAATCCCCGCACCGGCGAGCAGATCAGCATCGAGGCCTCCAAGGCCCCCGTCTTCAAGGCCGGCAAGGCTCTGAAGGACAGCGTCAACAAGTAATTCTTTTTGGAAAAATCGCCGTCACCGATGGCGGTCCGCGCGTCGTCCGGCAGTCTGCAGCGGCTGTCTGACGGCGCTTTTTTCGTCCCTTGCCCACCGCAGCTAAATGCGGTATCATAAGAAAAAACCATGTTTTGGAGGAAACGTCCCATGCCGCTTGACGCCTGCTATTCCCTTGACCAGACCCTGCGCCTCCTCTCCATCCCCAGCCCCACGGGCTATCCTCGTCAGGTATGCGGCGCCCTCGTAGAAACGCTGGAGGGCCTTGGCTTTTCTCCCCGGCAACTCCGCAAAGGCGGCGTGGTGTGCCCCCTGGGCGGCGAGGGACGTCCTCTCGCGCTGGCTGCGCATGTGGACACGCTGGGGCTGATGGTGCGCGCCGTCAAGCCGGACGGGCGGCTGGCCTTCACCTGCCTGGGCGGGCCGTCCCTGCAGGCGGTAGAGACCGAAAATGTGACCGTCATCACCCGCGGCGGCCAGCGCTACACCGGCGTGGTGGAGCTGCGCAACGCCTCCAAGCACGTCAACCGCGAGCTGGACAGCGAAAAGCGCGACGACACGACGCTGGAGATCCTGCTGGACGAGGAGGTTTCCTCCCGCGAGGACGTGGAGCGGCTGGGCATCGCCGTGGGCGATATCGTCTGCCTGGACCCCCGCGCCCGCGTGACCGAAAGCGGCTTCATTCGCAGCCGCTTTCTGGACGACAAGCTCAGCGCCGGCATGCTGCTGACGCTGGCCAGGGGCGTGGCGGAAGGTACCGTCCGGCTTTCGCGCAAGGTCACGCTGTTTTTCTCCGTCTATGAGGAGGTCGGCCACGGCGCGTCCTGCGGCCTCCCGGAGGATACCGAGGACCTTTTGGTGGTCGATATGGGCTGCGTGGGCGAGGGGCTTTCCTGCCGCGAACAGCAGGTATCCATCTGCGCCAAGGATTCCTCCGGCCCCTATGATTACGAAATGACCGGCGAGCTGATCGCGCTGGCCAAGTCAAACGGCATCGACTACGCCGTGGACGTATACCCCGCCTACGGCAGCGATGCGGCGGCGGCGCTGCGCGCGGGGCGTGACGTGCGCTTTGCGCTCATCGGCGCGGGCGTATACGCCTCGCACGGGTATGAGCGCAGCCACCGCAAGGGCGTGGAGAACACCCTGCGCCTGATCGAAGCGGTCGTGACCGCCTGAAAGGAGCAAACCCCTCATGAGGTTGGACAAGTTTTTGAAGGTTTCGCGCATCATCAAGCGCCGCACCGTGGCCAACGAGGCCTGCTCGGGCGGCCGCGTATCGCTCAACGGCAAGGTGGCCAAGCCCGGCGCGGAGGTGCGCGAGGGCGACGTGCTGGAGATCCGCTTCGGCAGCCGGGTGGGGCGCTACCGCATCCAGAGCGTGAAGGAAACCGTGCGCAAGGAAGGCGCGCAGGACATGTACGAGGTGCTTGAGGAGGATGAGCAGACGCGCATGGAGCGCGGGGAGGCATAAGGTGAAAAGCTACGCCATCATCTTGGGCGGAGGCAGCGGCCGCCGCATGGAGGCGGACCGCAACAAGGTGTTTCTGCCGCTTCGGGGCATTCCCGCCATCGTGCGGGCCATCGCGCCGTTTTCCGGGCTGTGCGCGGGCGCGGTGGTGGTGGCGGCTGCCGCCGAGGTGGAGGAGATGCGCGCGGTGATCGCACGCTGCGGGCTGGACCGCTTTGTGATGCGGGTGGTGCCCGGCGGCGCGGAGCGGCAGGACTCGGTGCGCTGCGGGCTGGACGCCCTGCCGGACGACACCGAATGCGTGCTCATCCATGACGGCGCGCGCGCTCTGGTCACCGAGGACGTCATCCGCCGCGCCATCGAATCGGTGGAGAAGCGCGGTTCGGGCATCGCGTCGGTGCCCGTGACCGACACCATCAAGCGCGCCGCGCCCGACGGGCTGGTGCTGGATACCCCCGACCGATCTGCCCTTCGCGCCATGCAGACCCCGCAGGCCTTCCGGGTGGAGCTGATCCGTAAAGCCCACGAGATCGCCCGCCGGGACGGGTTTTTGGGGACGGACGACGCCGCTTTGCTGGAGCATGCGGGCATGCCGGTCTACCTGTGCGAGGGCAGCCGCGAAAACCTCAAGCTCACCACTCCCACCGACCTCATGCTCGCCGGGCTGATTCTGGCTGCGCGGGCGGAAAAGGAGCTGATCGGATGATGCGCATCGGACACGGCATGGACGTGCATCGCCTGGTGGAGGGCCGAAAGCTCATCCTCTGCGGGGTGGAGGTGCCCCACACGCTGGGCCTGCTGGGCCACAGCGACGCCGACGTGGCCACCCATGCCCTGATGGACGCGCTGCTGGGCGCGGCTGCGCTGGGCGATATCGGCAAGCTCTTTCCCGATACGGACGAGCGCTACCGCGGCGCGGACTCCATCGGGCTGCTGAAGGAAGTCTGCGCGCTGCTCCGCCGGGAAGGCTATGCGCTGGGCAACGCGGACGTGACCATCGTGGCGCAGCGGCCCAAACTGCGCCCCTACATCGACGTCATGCGGGCCCGTCTGGCTCAGGCCATGGGCGTGGAGGATGGCCGCGTGAGCGTCAAGGCCACCACCACCGAACATCTGGGGTTTGAGGGCGAGGAGCTGGGCATCAGCGCGCACGCGGTATGCCTGCTGGAAACGCTCTCCCCTGAACCGAGGTAGCCGTCATGTGCCGCGCCCGAAGCCGCCTGCAGCTCGCGGCGGTTTCGGAGCGCAACGGCATACTGCTTATAGTCTCTCTTTCGTTTCTGGCAGGCTGTCTGTCGGCCCTGCGGCTGACGGGCGGGCTCTGGCTCTGGGGTCTCGCAGGGCTGTCCCTTCTGATGGGATGGCTCCTGCGCAGGCTGGGCGCGGGCGCGGGGATTGCGCTCGCGTTCTGCTTTTTCGCGCTGGGTGCGCTTCGCTTTCAGTCCGCCTATTTCACGCCCCAGCCCGACCCCGGCACCTATGAGATCACCGGATATGTCTACGGCGGTGCGAGCGAGCGCCCGGACCAGCGCGTGGCCTTCGTGCTGGGCGATGTAGCGCTGGATGGTACGCCCGCTTCGGGCATGGCCTATTGCACGCTGCATTACGATGACGTCCCGCCCGTGCTGTTCGACGGCGCGCAGGTCCGCTTCGAGGGGCGCGTGTATCTGCCGGATGGAAAATCCGGCGAGCCGCACATGGATTTCGCCCTGTGGATGCGCCAGAGCGGCCAGTCTTTCGGCATCGCCGCCTATCAGGGGATCGCGGTGCTCAACGGCGAGGCGGACGCCCCCGTCAGGGACGCGGCCTATCGCGTGCGCCAGTCCTTCACCCGCGCGCTGGAGCGTGTCATGGGCGAGGAAGCGCGCGTGGCCGTGGCGCTGCTGCTGGGCGAGCGCGACGGGCTGAGCCAGCAGGAGCGCGAGGCGTTCGAAACGCTGGGCGTGGCGCACGTGATGAGCGTGTCGGGCCTGCACGTGGGACTGTTGGGCGGCCTTTTGCTGGGCTTGATGCGCCGACTGCGCGTGCGCCGCGTGCTGCGGCTGCCGGCGCTGGCGGTGTTTCTGGCGGGATACTGCGCGCTCACGGGATTTTCCGCCGCCTCGGTGCGGGCCGCGGTCATGCTGATGCTCACGCTGCTGGCGCAGCTGGCCTCGCGCAGGCCCGACCGCCTGACCACGCTGGCCGCCGCCATGCTGGTTGTGCTGGCGCTGGACCCGCTGCAGGCATGGTCGGCGGGGTTTGTGCTCAGCTTTTCGGCCATGTTAGGCATCACGCTGCTCCTGCCGCCGCTGACGCGCCTGTTTGCCCGCCTGTTTCCCTATCCGGAAAAAAGCCATCCCCTTCGGTACGCGCTGGGCCGGTTGGGACGGGGTGCGCTGTCGCTGACGGCGGTTTCGCTCGCCGCGCAGGCGGGCGTACTGCTGCCCACAGCGGCGTACTTTCACCAGCTCCCGCTCTACGGCGTGCTGATTAACCTGCTCATTGTGCCGCTGGCAGGCACGATGCTCACGCCCCTGTGCGCCATAACGCTGCTGTTTTCCTCCGTTCCCCTCGCGGGGCAGGCGCTGGGCTGGACCGCTTCCCTGCTGGCGCGGCTGCTGCTGTGGCTGGTGGCGCTGCTGTCCGAGCTGCCGGGCGCAGCGTTGCGCGTGGCATCGCCGCCCGTGCTGGCAGGCCCCGCGCTGGCGCTGGTCGCGGTGA
>OHAF01000188.1_pt1 | contig 65316 bp, 61 predicted proteins | sample 1577041 | NCBI WGS metagenome assembly OHAF01 (sample SAMEA3541495, study PRJEB24748) | human gut metagenome | biome: human gut; feature: human-associated habitat; material: faeces | place: China | collected 2012
ATGTATACAGCACCGCCTGCTCTGTGCCAACAGGCATACAGGAGAAATCATAATCCTTCTCCCTGGCCTCTGTTTTCTGCGCATTGCAGATCAGGTCTACCTTTCCGGATTTCAGATCTGCCAACTGATTTTCCCATGATTCATTGATATATTCATATCTCCAACCGGTATACTGAGATATTTTATTCAGATATTCCACTCCATATCCCTTGTATACTCCACTGCTGCTTTTATTAATAAAGTCTGCGTCCTCACGATACGCCACCCGTATTGTCTTTGTCCCGCCGTACGACTGTGCCTGAACCGGAACGATTACTCCCAGAAGCAAGGTAAACAGCAGAATGAACAACATTACATTTCTCTTCTTACCACTCATCTATCGTACCTCTCTCTTGAGTGATTATAACATAATATTCTCCAAAAAGGTATCTTTATAATGCTCGCTCAAACATTTCCCCTTACAGAATCCAGGTGTTACTTTTTAATCCCATTTCCACCACAGACAATCGAATACAAACTAAAAACAAAATTTCCCTGATTGCTTCCGGCGGTAGCTCATATTTCTCTTTTCGCACCAATCCATCAATCGTTGCTCCGAGTCGAATATTTCTCAATACAAAATCTACAGCTTCTTCGATTTGTGTATAAATCGGTCCTTCAAGTTCTCTCTTATCCAAGAATACCGCACGATCTGTTCCTTTGAACACCGCACATTGCGTTTTTGAAAACGAAAAATAATCTGATGTCAACAATGCATAAGCATTTGTTGCCAGAAGTTGTCCCTCACTCTGCTTTAAGATTTTCCAATTTATAAGTTGTTCTTTATTTACAGAATGATCCGGCATTCCTGCTTTTTTTCGGAACCTTTCAATATCCTGACAAAGCTTCTCCGTAGCATCTTTTGAAACAGGATAACCTACACAGGTAAGTTCATCCCATGAGATTCTAGCTCCTTCCATTTCCAGCTCTTTTATCTTCTCCGGAAATGCCAGTCTTGATGTACCTGCCACACGTATATAAGTACCATTGTCTTTTCCCTTTGATTTCAGATAATACGGTCTGTTTTTACCCGCTTCTACAGATACAACAACAACTGTTTTGCCATCTACTGTCTGTGGCTCAATATCAGGAATAATCTGAGGCACACAGGAATCAGAAACTGCATTAGCAATTCCATCCATCAATTGAAACAACACATCATTTTCAACACCAACAATTTGATGTGTTTTATCATCCACTCCAACAATCAGCTTACCACCTTGTGTATTGGCAAAAGCTACGATTGTCTTCATGTACTTTTCACTTTTATCTGGTAAAGTAACTTTATATTCAATATTTTTCGATTCTCCCGAAAATATAGTGTCTTTCACCATTATTTCACTCCTAATCTATACTCACACCATTGGTGCGAATAATTCTATTTCCTGAGTAAATTTCTCTGTATCATCAATACCATTATACGTTCTAGCCTTCTTTCCTAGCAAGTAAGAAAAAAACGTTTGTATTTTCAATTATGCTCATGGCCGATCAACATATAGTGTACAATTCCAACAAATTCTGCACTCATTTTGGAGTCACTGTGAGTACATATTGAGTACAAGAGTGCATCATTTTAACATAATTCGATGAATCATTAGTGTCATTGTTTGATTATAATGCAAATATGTTTTTTTATACTGCAACAAGAATGTATAATAATTCATTTTTTCATCATTTATTTTACATCACTTTTATTAAATATCACCACGGTTACACAATACATTAAAATAGACCATACTACTAACATTAATACTGCATTTAGTGATGTCTGTGTTCCATTTCCTACTATCACAGTTAGACTGGCAAGAATACTAAATGGATTTAACATCGGAAAGAATTCGATTGAATATGTTATTTGTTGAGAATATATGTGAATAAGCACAATGAATAATCCTAATGCATAGCTAACCCATGATTTTCTGACAGAAATTGAACACAACAATCCCAAAGTTACTGTAAATATTATTTTCATCATCCCTAACCCCAAAGATAGAATTAAAGGAATAAAAATATATGTATTCTCCATATTAATAGGCATATAATTATCCATCGAAATAAGATGCTCATAAAACATAGAATATGCATATCCATAATTGTAAGAAGTCAGATTTGTTTTAAAGCCAACAAAATTATTCCAGTCAATCAACATATATGAGTTTAGCCCATCAAATCCATATCGAAATCCTAGAATTAGCGCAGGAACAAATAAAGAGATAAATATTATCAGGGAATAACTGATTTCTATTTCTATAATTCTTGATAGTAAAAATCTGTTTGAGCTTTTTGAATTCAAATAAGATAACTCAAAACTTTTACTTTGCTTTTGCTGCCAAATAACAATTAATGTATAAAAAACACCAATTGGAATAACCATTAATGAAAATAGACTCCCTAGACGTAATTGGCGGCACAAATACGTCCATGGACCTTGCGCAATATTCAATATATTTTTATTGTTTGCTGTTGCTATTTCATGAAATGCATTCTGAAGATTCATATAGGTATGATGATATGCATCTTCATAATCTCGGTTAAAGAACTTTTGCATATCATTTAATAATGATGCATCAAAAGATATATCAGGATACCCTGTTTTAGCAAGTTCATCTTTAAACACCACTTGACTTAACTGCTTATCCGTTTTTGCGAAACAATCCATTTCAAACATTTGATTCCACAAGTCATACTTCTTTATATCCGGATAATTTTTAAATCCTTTAACGCCCTCTTTTTTTAGACAATCAATTGCTTCATTCGCATTTTTACTCTTCCAATTTAAATATTCTTTATAATTATTTAACACTTCAACTAACACTTCAACCTGTTCAGGTTTTATTTTTTCACCCAATTGCTTTTTTATAACATCGATTTGAGAAATTGAGTTTTGACTCTCTACAATCAATTGCTCATTATAAATGATATTCCTTTCCACATCATTCTCCAGGTTTAAAAAGTTCATTGAAAACATATTTACTATCAAAAAGATCAATAAGCACACTAAGCTAGCTTTGCTCCTTAAAATACTTTTCATCTCATATTCCATATCTTTTTCTCCTAATTTGCCCCATTTAGATCGATTCTTTCTAAATATTTAACCATACAAAAATGAATGATTACGATTAATAAAATAATAATCCAAAGAATCAAAGAATTTATTGAGAAGATAGAACTAAATAAATTAATGTCTGTTAATAAAACGAGCAGACATAGACAAGGAACTAATAGACTTATACCACTGTTTTTTGTAAAAAGTGAAAGCACTTGAATCATAGTTGATAGAAAAGCTAGTAATACGATTGTTATCATTAAATTATTCATACACCACATGCTAATAGGCACGAATGTGTTTTTAACTATAACAAATACCTCATCTCCTAAGCCATAAGTGAAATATCCTAATACAAATAAAATACTGATCATCATCAAACTCATAATCATTGTAGTTATTGATGTTACAATTGTTCTTGATAAATAAATCTTTGCTCTTGAACCCGTCATTGTGAACAGTAACTTATAAGTATTTGATTCAAAATCTTTAGACCAGCAGTCAAAATTAGATAATATGACACATGCAAGTATTACAATAATTGGGATCCCACCAAAAACAAAAAAATTAGATAACATATAATATGCTGTTGGCATTTTTTCGTATACAAAATCGTAGAATTGATTTTTCATGTACATATCTTGAAGTTTGATTCGATTTTTTAGATCTCTTTCATCATTACGCAGCATGATTGAATATGATGAAAGATCTCCACCTTCATCAATCACTTTTTGAAGGAGCTTATCTCTTTTTATCATTGTTTCAGCGATACAACGTGCGTTTTCATGTTCAAGATTATAAGACACCAGTCTGCAATTTTCTAAATCTGCCTGCCAAAAATCTCTGGATTTTTCTAGTTTTTCTGTGTCTTCACCAATTTCTTTCATCCTATTAATCTGCTCTGTTATTATTTTAGATCTAGTTGCATCTGAAGTCACCATTTGCTCGTAATAATGAACTTGACTCGAAATATAATTATTGTGCTTTGGCACAAAGTAAAAACAAAAAATCACAATCATAGAAAGACATCCTATGATAAAAATGCCTATATTTCTTTTTGAAAAGAAAATACAGATTTCATTATAAATCAACGTTTTCATATGCTTATCCTTGGTACAAGTTTTGATAATATTTCTCTAGACCTTCTCCTTTGTCTTCAATTGAATAAATAGAAATATTATTTTCAACCAATAAGTTGATTACTTTAGAAAAATCATTATCTGAACCACATTCTAATCTTATATATTCATTATCGTTCGTTACAATATAATCTTTTAAAATTTTTTGTGCATATTGATTATCTGAAGTTTTGATACACGAAATATGTTTTTGATGAAGCTCGTCTATTGTCTTATGTGCAATAAGCTGACCATCTTTTATAAAAATAATTCGATCTACTAACTTATCTACTTCACTTAATTGATGACTCGATAAAAGAATACTTGTACCATCATTACGTATATCCAAAAGTTTCCTTCTTAAATCAATAATAGCCTGTGGATCCAATCCATTTGTTAGCTCATCCAATATAAGCAGTTTGGGCTTGGTCATCATTGCCAACGATAAAGTCAAGCGTTGTTTCATACCCATGGAATAATGCCTAACTTCTTTTTTCAATTCATCATTTAGACCACTAAAATCTTCCATTTCTTTAATTCTGCTTTTATCCAGTTTTTTCCATTTTGCGACCATTTTAAAATGATCCTCACCTGTAAGGTTGGGATAAAGAGCTGGATATTCGATACTAACACCCATGTTAGATAAAGCATTTACCCGATCTTTATCTATGTCATATCCATTAATTGTTATTTCACCTGAAGTTGGATGATATAAACCAGCAATACACTTCATTATGGTAGATTTACCTGAACCGTTAGGCCCAATCAATCCTAATATTTCATTTTCATTAATACTGAAAGAGATATCTTTTAAAATATTTACTTTGTTTATTGATTTAAACAACCCATTTACCATTAAAAGCATGGCGCACCTCCTTTGTGTATATTTTTAAAATTACAAATTCAAATACTTTCCACAATTTTTTTGGTGAATTCCCAATTTGTTTTTGAAAACATTTTTTGTTCATGATTTAGTCTATCATCCATATTCATCACCTACTTTCTAAGAACCTGAACCATTATATCTTTTCAGTCCTCTTCGCCATAAAAAGGCTCCTATCACGCCATAAATCATGTCGACTAAAGCAATCATAATGACATACACCCAATGCACATTCACTTTATTTAACAGAATTAAAGATGGATAATAATTTACCAAACCATACGGTAATAGTACCGTAACAATAAACTTAAATGCCTTATTAAATATACTTATCGGATAATGTTGTACACTTTCCTGTATTTCATTTGTACTATATAAAATAGATTTTGATTTCATGGTCCAAAAAGATATACAGCTTACTGAAAAAAGAATCGCGGTAAATATATACACTCCATTTATAATTGAAACTATAAATCCAAGCATAAAACCAACTGTAATTTGGATATGTAACATTTTTGCCGCAAATAAAGCTCCAATCATTCCCGTTGTGAAATCACATAAATCTGTAATACTAATTTTTTCAGATGCTAATTGTAAAAGAGGACTCACTGGTCTTAATAGGAACCGATCAAATGTACCATTCACAATATGATTCTCTAAATCACTAATATGTCTAAAAAAAGTATTATGAAATCCTAAACATGATAAGAATAAACAATAATTAAAGACTATCTGCCAAAAAGTCCATTCATTTAGTGTATGAAAGTTTTTCAACATGACCCAGATCAAGAGAATAGAAGAACCGTTGATCATGATAAGTCCGAAGAATCCTGCAATAAAACTTGAACGATATTCAGCAAATCGTTTTAAGCCTGCTTTTATTAGATCAAAATATAGTTGAACACTTTCCATACCCTAACCTCCTTGTACAACGATTTTCTTCGATACACATTTCCACATAAAGCGCCCAATCAAAGATAATATAAAAATCCAAATCACTTGAAAACAAACGGTTTGAAAGAGATTACCATTTCGAATAAAAAGAAGCAATGGCTCGTAAAATACATATTTAAAAGGTAACCAGTTTATTATTCTTAAAAGAAAATCCGGATAAAACCATAAAGGAACCACTTGTCCTGAACAAAATGCAATCAGGGCATGAAAAATATAGAGATATCCTTCTAAATCCAAACTTAAAAAACAAATTAAAGATAAAATATAATTCATTGAAAACAACAATAAAAAGCCAAGTACGAAAGTAATTAAAGCTCCAATTAAATTCACATTTAGCTCTAGTTTAAAAAACCAAGTTGATATTAAAAAGGAAGGAATTGTGAAAATACAAAGATTAACCACCGTTGAAGAAAGAGTTCTCAAAAACAATTGTGTTTGTAATTCCATTGGCTTGAGTAAATCACATATAATTCTTCCATTTTTTATATTTTCTTCCACATAAATATGTGGACCATCCCACCAAGTAAATGCCTGTGATAAAGATATTGAAAATATACTATAAAGCAGCATTTGATTTAGATCAATATTTCCAAACAAAGAAGCATTCTGCTTATATAATGTCATCCATAACATTGCATAGGCATAGATTCGTATAAACACATTGACTAATGTCATGCAAAAAGCAGATTTATAAGCTGTTAAAGATGAATATTGTTGTTTTAAATAAGCCCATAAAACACGATACATATTAACATACCTCTTTAATTACATCTTCTATTTCTAGGTCCTTGATTGAAAAGTCTGCAACCTCTGTATTTTTTAATAAGCAACTCACAATATCTGTAACCGAATAAAGTTTGTAATTGTATTGAATCAGCATAGTTTTATCATCTAAATTTTGTATACGGAAATCTTGAAAATCTTTTAAAAACTTTAATTCATCAATAGAATACGTCTTATTAAATACAACTTTTAAATTTCGATACCGTATATATTTTTCCTTTACACTTTCTAAATCCCCATCATATAACATTCGCCCATGATTAATTAAAATTACTCGATTACATAATTTTTCCACATCCTGCATATCATGTGTTGTCAAAAATACAGTTACCTTCTTTGTTCTATTTAACTCCAAAATAAATGCTCTTAGTCTATCCTTTGTTGCCACATCCAAACCAATAGTTGGTTCATCTAAAAACAATATGGATGGATCATGTATCAATGCCGCAATTAAATCACACTTCATTCTTTGCCCCAAACTCATCTGCCTTACTGGCAAATTCAAAAATTCTTTTACCTGCAGCATATCAGCATATTTTTCTACTCTATCTTTAAAATCACAATCTGGAACTTTATAAATCTCTTTTAACAGTTCTAAACTTTCTATAGCAGGAATATCCCACCAAAGCTGACTCTTCTGACCAAAAACAACCCCAATATGTTTAGAGTTTTCCTTTCTGTACTTTAAAGGATCTTTTCCAAACACTTTAATCATTCCACTATTTGGCATCAAGATTCCTGTTAACATTTTTATTGTGGTACTTTTTCCGGCACCATTTGGTCCAATATAGCCAACAATATCACCTTTACGTATACAAAAACTCATATCATCCACAGCTATAAAATCTTTAAAGTCAGGATAAATAATATTTTTAATCATATTTTTTAACCCACTCTTTTTCTGGTATGTGCGGTATATTTTCCGTACATTCGTAATTTCTATAATGTTTTCCATCAATCATCACCTTTCCATATTATATAAACAACTAATCTAAATTCAACTTTCGTATGTTTACTAACTATATGATTGCTACACTTTATATGCGTATCAATACCTATTATAAATGTGTGCTGGTCCAATCGATAGGTATATAAATGGTTTTAAAATACTAAAATTATAATATGAAGAATAATGTTAAAAAATTACGTTTGGAAAATAGAATAAAACAAGAAATCCATATCACTTTATGTTACTATTAATCCACTGAGGTGATGCTTTTATGCCATATAAACATAAAATTCCAATCTATACAGAAAATTTAAATTTGACAGGTGCATATTTTAGACATCAAAGAATTATTGATGGGCTTTCACTAACATACGTCGCAGATTCAATTCGGATGAACAAAGGTTTCTTAAGCAATCTAGAAAATGGGAAGAGAAATTTTCCTGATGGAACCATTAATCAATTAAATGATTTTTATAACTTAAAATTCGATGATTCTCTTAAATTTTACATAGAATTAGAAAATAATATTGATGAAATATTTCACGCTCTATGTAATTCCAATACTTTTAAAGAGAAACAATTACTGGAATTAATTTTAAGTAAACGAGACATATATGAAAATAGCAGTGGATTTTTTTTATTTAATCTTTTAAATCTTTTTTATCTAATACGATTTAATTGTAATGAAACCTTTATTAATGATGCAAAAAAATTAATCGAGTCTAATTTAGATGCCATTAATTCCAAAGATTTATCAATCTTTTATTGTATTTTAGGTATTTATTATAAAAGAAATCCATCTACAAATTTTGTGGCTGAAAAGTACTTTAAAAAATGTTTTTCTTTATCTTCAAATATTCCTGACATCGCTGCACTTTGCACATTTGAACTAATTAGTATATATGCTGAAACAAACAGATCTGCGTTAGCATATACATATTGCGAAAAATCCAGAAGCATTTTCAATCGATTACAAAACTATACAACAATGTTTTTTATTGATTTTTTTCAATGTAATTGTTTAACAAACTTAGGGCTCTATGAAAACTCAATTCAAAAGCTAACTGAATTGCTAAACAATATTGACCAATCGAGTAATAAATATATTTCAACCATTTATCATAGTTTAGCTTGGTGCTATTTATTAAACTGTCAATATAGTGAATGTATAAAATACACTAGCTTGGCAATTGAAAACAAAGATCCATCTTGTGATTTATGTTATTTCATACCCTATTCATATTACAAACAGAAGGAGTATCTAAAATGTTTAGATTATATAGAATCTCATCTAGAATATGCAGACGATTTTTACAAGCCTTTTTTGCAAGCTATAAGTTCTCGTATTCAAAAACAAAATGTTGATTTTGAAAAAAATATCATTTTGTATTATCAGTCACTCTTGCAGAACAATGTGTACGAAAGTATTCCACTTATTCAAAACTTTATTTTGGATTACTATGCAGAAACCAACAATAAAGATATGATGATCAAAATCCTTATTGACATCAAATCATTTAACGATAAAGATTTAACATTAAAAAGCTCTACACTCTTTACCACTTCACAAAGTTAAGAAAATCGCACTTATTTATCATTAATTAAAGCTTGGGTAAATCCTTATTTACTCAAGCTCTTTGTTTATCTAAATTCCTTTTCTGTTCTAACTGTTTATTATACTCTCTATACTTTGATGAACGTTTTCTTATATAGTCTAGACTCTTGATCTGACTTCTTAATACTTTAATATCCGGCGTCAGTGCTTTTGCTTCTTTGGATAGTAAGGAAAATTGAAATATATGAATTATGCACATTAGCAGACTATTTTAATGTATCTACTGATTATATACTTGGTAGAACTGAAAACAAGGCTACACCAGATACTACAAGTGCTTTTGAATCACTGCTAGTAGAGAACTATAGTTCTTTAAAAGAATTACGAAATTTAAATTTAGACGAAAAAGCAATTGTCACAAGCATAATCGCTAACTGTGTAAACTTAATTAATCTTAAAAACAAATAACTAACATTACTGCCATGTATTTGTGATATTATTATTGCAATGAGGTGATAATCTTATGCCATTTGTCAAGCAAATTCCAAAGTCACAACATAAAATAAATAATATTGGTGGATTTTTTCGAAACTACAGAATAAATGACGGTCTATCTTTAGCATATGTTGCAGATTCAATTCGGATGAACAAAGGTTTCTTAAGCGATCTAGAAAATGGGAAGAGAAATTTTCCAAATGGAACTATACAACAATTAAGTAATTTCTATGATATTTCATTCGATGAAAATCAACAACTGTATGATGAAGCATGTGATATTCTTAACGAAGCCTTTAAAGCTTTATTTTTTGCTAACCAGACAGAAGAATCCGATATTTTAAAAAAAGCAGTGGAAAATACTAATATCTATGAAAATTCTAGTGCTTATTTTGTTTTTAAAATCATAGAATTACACTATCATATGCGTATTAGCAATAATAATTCGCAAATAGAATATATTAGAGAATTAGTCGAATCAAATTTAGACGCATTATCACTAGCTAACATATCCATCTTTTACTGTTTGCTAGGCATATACTACAAGCGGAAAAGTGTTTCCATTTTCATTGCTGAAAATTACTTAAACAAATCTTTAGAACTGTCTTCAAGTAATTCTAAAGTATATGCATATTCTCTTTTTCAACTAATCAGTTTATGCGCTCGTACTAATCGTGTAGCTTTAGCTTATTCATATTGTGAAAAAGCTAGAAATATCTTTAATCGACTAAATAACTATACTACTCTGTTCTACATTGATTTTTCACAATGCAATTGCTTAATTAGTATGGGATTATATGATTTTGCAACAGCTAAATTAAAGGAATTATTAAGTGATATCAATCAATCAAACAAAGAACATGTTCCAAAAATACACCACAGTCTAGCTTGGTGCTATCTATTAAACTGTCAATACAGTGAATGTATAAAATACACAAACTTGGCAATTGAAAACAAAGATCCATCTTGTGATTTATGTTATTTCATACCCTATTCATATTACAAACAGAAGGAGTATCTAAAATGTTTAGATTATATAGAATCTCATCTAGAATATGCAGACGATTTTTACAAGCCTTTTTTGCAAGCTATAAGTTCTCGTATTCAAAAACAAAATGTTGATTTTGAAAAAAATATCATTTTGTATTATCAGTCACTCTTGCAGAACAATGTGTACGAAAGTATTCCACTTATTCAAAACTTTATTTTGGATTACTATGCAGAAACCAACAATAAAGATATGATGATCAAAATCCTTATTGACATCAAATCATTTAACGATAAAGATTTAACATTAAAAAGCTCTACACTCTTTACCACTTCACAAAGTTAAGAAAATCGCACTTATTTATCATTAATTAAAGCTTGGGTAAATCCTTATTTACTCAAGCTCTTTGTTTATCTAAATTCCTTTTCTGTTCTAACTGTTTATTATACTCTCTATACTTTGATGAACGTTTTCTTATATAGTCTAGGCTCTTGATCTGACTTCTTAATACTTTAATATCCGGTGTTAATGCTTTTGCTTCTTTGGATAGTTTTGCCTTGGCAATTAGATCCTTTTCTTTGTTGGATCTAGAATACAAATACCTTCTTTTAGCCAGTAATCCATTCATCTGTTTATCTAGTAAGTCATCCATACAACATATACATTATATGGTCATTTACACAATTACTTCCTGTATTATTTTATATTCCAAATCTTTTACGTATATTTTGTACTCATTTTAAAGTCACTGTGAGTACATATTGAGTACAAGCATTTTAATATCTAGTACTATCACCATTAAAGAATGGGAATAAATCAGCCTAACACGATAAAATATGCAATGATCAAAAAATCATCAAAGATCCCTTGTTTAAAGAAAAATCATATTTTTTTGGCCAAAATAGAAGTTATAAATAATAAACTTAAACAAATGATTCCGCAACACAAAAATGTTGTAGAAAATCCATATATATCAGAAAAATGTCCAACCAATGGAGAAATAAGCATGCCTGTTACAGCAATCAATAAACTACGTAAAGAAAGAATCGTACCACGATTTGTATCTTCTATACTTTTTTGAAGACATGAATTGTATGAAATATTATTAATGCTCATTAAACTTGCACAACAAACATAAAGTAGCCAGGATAATAATATATGTCCTTGAAAAATTGACATTATTATAAATAAAGTAACTATAATAAAAGGCAGTTTTCTAACACTAAAGTCATATCCTAGTTTAGAATTAATTTTTTGAGTACAAATTCCAAATACCGATTGTGAGAACATTACACAACTGAACATAAAACCAATTACGTTTTCAGTAATGTTATGTGACTTTAGTAATACAGAATAATAATCCTCATAAGGAAGGAAGCATATTGCTAAAATTGCAGGTAACAGAATCAAATATATAACTTTGTAATTTAAAAAATCAAAACCATGAAAAAATCGAAAACACTCTTTACATTCTTTTATCTGATTGTTATTGAACATCCGTGTTTCTTTAAATATAAATATAAAAATAAAGCATATAATTTGTATAACGATATCAAAGTAGAATACAGTAGCATAGCTATATCTAGCCAAAAAGCCACCAATTATACTAGACAATCCGATACTACAATAGAACAATATTTTATCGATGCCCATATAGTAATCCATTTTATCTGGACAACATTTTAAAATAGACTCACTAAAAATACAGTCAGCAGTTCCGGATAAAAACGCAAAAGAGATTCCTCGAATGATAGAAATCAATAAAAAGGAGTTATATGAACGTGTAATAAGAGTAGAGATCAAAAAAGCAATTAGTGAAACCTGTCCAATATAAGCACATGTTTTTCTACCATATTTATCAGAAAAAACACCACTTGGAACTTCAAAAATAAGTTTTGAAATCTGATACACTGAAATAATAAATCCAATTTGTGTTAAAGACATATTTTGTTGCTTTAGAAAAAGCGCATAAATAAAACTTAACGGTGATAAATTCGTTAAAAAATCAAAGATTAAGAATAAATATATATTTCTTTTATACTCCATATGCATTTTCCTCCAATAAATTTTTGTGAATAATTCTATTAAAAAAACAATCATTCTATCCATATTTTTCATTGTTGATATATTTAAAACATTTTCCACAAACAATATCATTTATACACGTTTTAGATCTATTTTGCAAGAAATATTTCTTGTTTAATGTGTTTTAAATTGGTGAAAAGAACACTTGTAGCATAAAATTAATAATACCTTTCAATTTTTTAAGTAATAAAAATGACTTTTTTGCTTATGACAAACGACTCTTTTGAACATTTCAAAAAAAAACAATAGTTTTTCATTGATAGTAAAATATTGAAATTCAATTTTTTGAAAAGCATATCTATGATAAAATCGAATATATATTATAAATGTTTTTTTGGAGATGAATGTATATGGTAAATTACGGTAAATATATAAAAATCAATCGCTATCTACAGAAAAAATCAATATCAGAATTATGTGATGGAATATGTACACCTTCAACATTGAGTAAAATAGAAAATAACAAAAGTAATATTAATCCTAAAATTATAAATCAGATATTAGAAAGATTGAGCAATATCAACATTGATATTTTAGAGTCAAATACGAATCGTCTTAAACCTGTAACAGAGTTATTTATGCAAAGACTTATGTTAAATTTGGATAGATCAGATTTAATGGCAAAAATAGAGGAGGAGCAATCTAATTATCTTCATTCAGAATATATTCTCTTTTTTTATATTGCGAAACTCTTTTCTAACTTTGATTTATATCATATAAATAATAAAGATATTGATGAGGAAGCCTTAGATTTGATAAGCGAAGTGATTGAGTTTGGGGATTTTAACGAGTTATATTTTTATAATTTATTAAAGATTATAAGATACAAGAATACCAATAATAGACTCAGAGATTTCAAAAAAATTATTGATGGTGACAAACATGGATGGTTGAGCTATTTTTATTGTGATGATTTATTTCATAATGGGAACATAAACGAAGCTTATATGGCCACACAAAAATGTTATGAATTGGCCTGTGAAAACTGTAACATTAATCTAATGTATGGCTGTTTACTTCTCTTGGGACTATGCTCATTGGAATTAAGCAATTCTAATGAGTCTGTAAAGTATTTTAAAAAGCTTGAAAATCTTGCTCCATTTATGAAATATGATATTAATTTTGTCATCAATTATAACTTGGGTGCTACTATGCTCGAAAAGAAAAATATAGAAAAAGCAAAATATTATCTAGAAGCATTAGAAGCAAATAAGTACAATTATTCGCTAAGCTCTTTTTTTGTAGTTCATAAACTTGGATATTTATATACCGAATTAAAAGAATATGAAAAAGCAAATTATTATATTAATTGGATAAATGAATTCATCTCAAAGCAAGATAGTAAAATATCAAATCTTTTAAAGAAGATATCAGATTCATTGACTATTAAGTTAAAAGATCCTAATTATTTATGTAATAAAAAATACCAAGAAGATATTGAGTTTATTTTTCAAAATAGCCAAAGTATATTTTCATATGGATTTCAGAAATTTTATCTAGCTGATCTAGAGGAAGTATATTTAATTCAAAGAAGATATAAGGAGCTTTATTATATATATAAAAACAGATAAACGTTGTATGTATGTATCATAAACAATTGTTGTTAAAAAGAAAAACAATCATTATGTTGCCGCCTATTTTGATTCAATTGAAAGTCTAGAATGTGAAACAAGTATTGCTCTAACCGAAAAAGAATACAAAAAATCCATTCATAATGTCTATATGTTTTATATCAATGAATAGGATGAAACCTACAATGATTTAGATATTTGTGATGGCACAACACGGTCTATTGCAATCAAACAAGGTCGATCTAAGCGAAAATGGAGTGGTATTAACAAGTATCCACCACTATGGAATCGATTCAGAAAAGCTATTAATAGTTTAGACTTACCTGAACTTCGATAAGCATTAGCAACTTGCTAGTGCTTTTCTTTTATCCATTTTAAAAAGGGTTAGATATGATGTTACAAGCCGAACGAACGCTCATAAATAAAATTTGCGAAGGTGGAGCAGGGTTCGCGAGGGGTAGAGCAGGGTTCGCGAGGGGTAGAGCAGGGTTCGCGAGGGGTAGAACAGGGTTCGCGAGGAGTAAAACGGAGTAGTATTTTGTATGTTTAAAATGATAAAATATCTATATAATTGTAAAGAAGGTGTTCATATTGTTACCAGAAGCCCTAACATTAGACTATTTAACAAACGAAGAAGAAGGTCAATATCTTGACAGAAAGAGCGCTAGAATCAAACCTATAGATATTGCAAGGCATATAGTTGCATTTGCAAATGCAAATGGAGGTGTTTTAGTTATTGGAATCGAAGATGATGGACAAATAACTGGATTCCATAATAATGATTCGAAATCAATCAACGATTTCTTAGAAATACCTTATTCTTCTTGTAAAGGAAGAATAAAAATCGAACATGAAATCCGTAAAGTAACTGTAAATTCTAAAAAAGATTCTATACTACTTTTATTCATTGAACCAAGTGATAATGCTGTAATCAAAACAAGTGATGATAAAGTTTATCTTCGTGTTGGTGATAAATCTAAACTTTTAAATCATGAGCAAGTAACTCAACTTGAATACGATAAAGGTGAACGAGTATTTGAGGATATCGTTGTTGAAGATTCTTCTATGGAAGATGTAGATTTACAATTACTTCAGCAATATAAAGAAAAATTAGGAACCTCATTATCTTATGAAGAAATCCTTGATGCAAGAGGTTTATTAAAAAGAGGACATTTAACAAATGCAGGAATTCTTCTGTTTGCCAAATATCCAACGAAGTTTCTTCCAAATGCAAGATTACGATTATTAAAATTTGATGGCACACGTTTTGAAACAGGAAGAAGATTGAATATTGTTAAAGAAATCAATTATGAATATGCAATTCCAAAAATAATTCAGGAAGTCAAAACTGCCATAAATTTACAATTACGCGAATTTCAATATCTTGATGAAAATGGAGTTTTCAAAATTATTCCTGAATATCCTGAATTTGCATGGTTTGAAGGAATTGTTAACAGTTTAACTCATCGTAATTATTCCATTATAGGTGATCATATCAGAGTCTCTCTTTATGATGATCGCCTGGAAATATTTAGTCCGGGGCATCTTCCAAATATCGTAACTTTAGATAACATGTTAAATACACGATATTCTAGAAATCCTAGAATTGCACGAGTGTTAAGTGAATTTGGATGGGCAAAAGAATTAAATGAAGGTGTCAAAAGAATTTATGATGAGATGCAAATGTTCTTCCTAAAAGAGCCAACATATACTGAGCCTAATGGAAATTCAGTGTTACTGGTATTAGAAAATAGTATTACCTCTAGACAATTACGAACAAACGATAAACTATCCTCTATTTTTAGACAAGAAATACTAGAAAGTTTAAATGAATTCGAAACAACCATCATTCAATATCTAGCAAATAACAAATCAATTACAATAAAAAAAGTAAAAGAAATGTTCGGCAAAGGAGATACTTTTTCTAGAAAACAACTAAAACATTTACAAGAATTATCTTTAATTGAATGGCACGGAAGCAATAAAAGTGATCCAACCCAGTATTATTCCTTGAGGAAAGATGTATAAAATAGAAAATTATTCCTAATCAGATTTACAGAAAAGCATTAGCACTTGCTAGTGCTTCAGACTGTTGACAAAGGGATTGTCGATAATCTTTTTAAAATCTGATAGGATATTTGTGGCAGAAGCGTACTTCATAAACACAAAAATTGTCGCCGTTTCTGCCTTTTATTATGCTTAAAATAATATAATTATAGTGGGAGTGCGAAGGTGCAATTGACAGCTAATTAGGTGCACCCCTAGTGATCATACCGGTTTAAGATGACACTCAAGTCGGTTCAACATAACGGATAATCGGTGTAATATAACTCCTGCAAGTGAAAACATCAACCATCTTGTTATCTTCATTTGCAGGTTTTTATTTATACCGTATGATCAATTACACTCCATACTTTTGAATAAAATGAATGCAATCAGTACCTTCATCATTCCAGTCAATATCATCTTCATCATCAAGCCAAAACCATTTCTCAATTACTTTAAGAAACCATTTTGTTTTAGGTAGATTACATTTCAATATACTAAACGCATTAAATCCACTTTCATCGGATGCGATATATGTTCCTGGTTGATTTGCATATACACCATACTCATTCATGACTTTATCAATTATACGAAAGCATTGCTCTTGAGTTAAATTATTCTGTTTCAATTTATGTTCATTGAATTCAAAATACATCATCATAGGCTATACTCCTTCTTAAGATAATTCTATTTTATCATGGATCAGCTGGCATATTTTTTAACAAGAGAAATAATAAAAAGAGTACCTTTTCGTACCTTTTGCGTACCTCAAGGTATTAAAAAAGCTAGAATATGCTTTATATAAAGCACTTCTAGCGTTTATTCTGATCATTCGTACGGCTCTACCCTCGTTTTCGTAAACATCTCCCCGTCATCTTCTTTGATTTAACACCAATTTTTACTTACTTTTTTTCAGTATTTTTTTCGATAATTATCTCAAAGGTTTCGTATAGGACAATTTACTTTTATCAATGGAAAACCGCTTAAACACAAGGCTTCTCGATACTTTCTTTTGTTTTTTTATCAAACAAAAAGACCCTGCATTTTTCAACGCAAGGTCTCATTTTCCTTATTTTATTCTATTTTATTTCTTGATTAAGTTTCCTTTCCCCACGGGGCGATAGTTGCTAATCTCGTGGAAAAGAGGCTTGTGAATCGTCATATTCTTTATTCGAACTCAATTGTTCCAGGAGGCTTACTAGTAAGGTCATACATTACACGGTTAACCCCACGAACCTCATTAATAATACGAGACATAACTTTATTTAATACTTCATATGGAATCTGAGCTGATTCTGCAGTCATAAAGTCAATTGTATTAACGGCACGTAAAGCGATGGCATAATCATATGTTCTTTCATCACCCATAACACCTACTGAACGCATGTTTGTCAATGCTGCAAAGTATTGACCGATTGAACGATCCAATCCAGCATTTGCGATTTCTTCACGATAAATGGCATCTGCATCTTGTACGATTTTTACTTTTTCTTCAGTTACTTCACCAATGATACGAATTCCTAAACCAGGTCCTGGGAATGGTTGTCTGAATACTAAGTATTCAGGAATACCTAATTCTAAACCAGCTTTACGAACTTCATCCTTGAACAAGTCACGCAATGGTTCAATAATTTCTTTGAAATCTACATGATCAGGAAGTCCACCAACGTTGTGGTGAGATTTAATTACGGCAGATTCTCCACCTAAACCACTCTCAACAACATCTGGATAAATCGTTCCTTGAACTAAGAAATCAACTTTTCCAATTTTTTTAGCCTCTTCTTCAAATACACGAATGAATTCTTCACCAATGATCTTACGTTTTGCTTCTGGTTCTTCAACACCCTTTAGCTTTTCATAATATCTTTGTTGCGCATTTACACGAATGAAGTTTAATTCATATGGACCTTCAGGCCCAAATACAGCCTCTACTTCATCCCCTTCGTTTTTACGAAGTAAACCATGATCAACAAATACACATGTCAATTGGTTACCAATTGCTTTTGATAATAATACAGCTGCAACAGAAGAGTCTACTCCACCACTAAGGGCACATAAAACTTTTCCATCTCCAACCTTTTCACGAATAGCCTTAATTTGTTCTTCAACAAAGTTATCCATTCTCCAATCACCACTGCATCCACAAACACCACGAACAAAGTTATATAACATTCTTGACCCTTCTTGTGTATGCAATACTTCTGGATGGAACTGAATAGCATATAATCCTTTTTCTGCATTTTCACTTGATGCGCAAGGACAATTATCTGTATGAGACGTAATTTCAAATCCAGGTGCTACCTGTGAAATATAGTCAAAGTGTGACATCCAACAAATTGTTTTTTCAGATACACCCTCAAAGATTTTAGAAGAAGTCTTATCCACAAGAACCTCTGTCTTACCATATTCACGGTGATCTGCTTTTTCTACTTTTCCACCCAATACATGCATCATCAATTGTGCGCCATAGCAAAGTCCAAGAACTGGGATACCCAATTCAAATAATTCCTTTGAATATGTAGGTGAATCTGCCTCATAACAACTATTTGGTCCTCCAGTTAAGATAATTCCTTTTGGATTCATAGCTTTGATTTTTTCTAAATCTGTTTTATATGAATAAATTTCACAATATACATTGCACTCACGAACACGACGTGCAACCAACTGATTATATTGTCCTCCAAAATCAAGAACAATGACTAATTCTTTTTTCATTACGTCCTCCTATTAATTTCTCAACAATATTATAAAGTAGCAACCAATTATTTACAACGCTTTAAATAATCAATTACCCCATTTAAATCCGTACAAGATTCTTGGATATACTCCTTCATTTCGTCATCTGGCGCAATCTGATCTTGAATAAAAATGGAATGCATCTTCGCATTGGCAGCTGCCATAATTCCATGCTTACTATCCTCTAACACTAAACAATTTTCTGGTTCCATTCCTAATCTTTTTGCTGCAGCCAAGAAAACATCTGGAGCCGGCTTTGATTTATATCCCTCTTTAGAAGATACAATCACATTTGGACTTAACACAAAACCTGCATGCGACAAGAACTTTTTAATAGCTTGCGGATGCGAACTTGAAGCCACCGCATAAGGAATCTTATTCTCTTCAATATACTCAATTAAATTTTGTAAACCAACCATATTGGCACTACCAGGCTCTTTAAAATATGTAAAGAAATAATCCACACGCTCTTCCTGAATTTCTTCCATAACTCTTGTCACACCTGGATACATCATTTCAAACTCTGCAACCTTTCTTGAATCACAACCAATTAAAGGTTCTGGAAAATAGTCTGGACAAGAAACGCCTAATTCTTTAGCCTTCTCTTTAAACTCATCCTTAAACATCTTTTCCGTATTAAACATCAAACCATCCATATCAAAGATAACCGCTTTAATTTGTGGCTTTCTAAAATATTCAATCAAACACTGCGTACCCAAATCACTCATGCCACGATCCATTAGATCCACATATTCTTTAATGACCCGATTTACACCATACAAAGGAAAATGTGCCTCTTGTACTGCAATTTTTAAATCCTTCACAAAATGCTTCACATAAAAACCAGGCGCATAATCATTCTCTAACATCTTCTTACCTTGGAATTCCAATTGTTTAGATCCAGCAGCCCCATTGCGCAAGAAGCGATATACAAAAGATTCATCCACATCTTTACATTTCAAATACGACATGGCCTCACAAATACCTTGTAACGTATTCGCAATCATGATTTGGTTCGCCATCTTGACATGTTGTCCACAACTCGCCTTGCCACAATACTCAATTTGTGTTCCAAACGCTTCAAAGATTTCTTTATTTGTTTCAAAATCCTCTTTGTCTGCACCAACCAAAACAGTTAGAGTACCATTTTTAGCTCCCGTATCTCCACCAGTCACTGGCGCATCCAATACGTGAACACCAAGCTCTTTTCCTTTTATATACAATTCTTTGGCAAGCTTTGGACTTGAAGTTGTAAAATCAATACAAGTTTTACCTTTTTCAATACAACTAAAAATCACATCATATACTTCTTTAACATCACTAGGAAAACCGACCATTGTACAAATCACATCTACATTGGATGTCAAAGACACAATCGATTCTTCTAAAATGGCACCTGCATTTTTAGCTTGTTCTACCCTTTCTGGATGTCTTGCGTACACATGCACTTCATAACCCTTATTCAACAAATGAATAACCATTGGCTGACCCATAATGCCAGCACCAATCCAACCTATTTTTCTCATTTTACTTTCTTCCTTTCACTAATATTGGAGCGGATTGCACCGCAATAAATTTCACAACTTCAAACATAAACTTAATTTCTTCTGCATTCAATTGACGAATCTCCTTAATTCCAGACAATGCCTGTTTAAATGAAAATTCAGTTAAATCCGCAATCGTATAAATTTCCATACGATCAAATAATTCTCCAATCAAATGACAATAACGCTCTTTTTCTTCCAGTGGACGATCCATTAATAACTTATTTACATATTCCAATAAATCATCACTCTCTTTTGTGAGGGCATCACAATAATTAAAGTCTTTTACATCCACACTCCACATAAGCGTATCATGCTGAACTAGACCAGAACCTTGGGCATCCATGATTTTTGTTTGTTCTCTATGATTTAAAACACGACCCACAATACTATCCTTAGGTATATAGTTTGTGATCTTAGACACATCCTCATCACCTTGCCAAAAACCATCCGCAAAGCCAGGCCCATCAAAACTTTTCACACTTTCAATATATCCCTGTAGTTTTGGATTTTTTAAATAGGCATACATCGCTAGATTTCCACCCTTTGAATGCCCCGTCAAATACATCTTTGGATAGACTTTTTTCTTTTTTAATCCAAACAAATAACTCGTTTCAGGAATATCCACAATAGTTTCTTTGACATAATCCTTCGCCAGGATTTGACAAGGAAGATCCTTGCTATAGGTCATCATTAAATTTTCTTTCCAGCCCGTAATACTACCATCTGTACCACTAAAAGAAATAACGAAAGATCCATCTGGCAACACAAGTGTTACCACACTAAATTGAATCACATCTTCATCGCTATAGACTTTTTTATAGTTCTTTAACTTTATATTCCCATAACGAATCGTATCTTGCAATGCATCAATTAAATGTGGAAGATTCATTGAAAATGTATACTTACTTTTTAATTCCTCTTCACTATATAAAGAAAGATATTTACGACATGCTTCTTCTAAAGAAACCTCGTCCTTTTCCACAATGCCATCCCAATCCACATAAGATAAATCGGCACATACTAACATATCCACCTCATTAAAGGGACGAATAGAAAAGTCGATATCTCTTCTTAAATGTACATAATTTAATAAGTTTTCCATAGTCAACCTCACTACATCGATTTTACAATATACAAAAGGATTAGCCAAATGACTAACCCAATTTTTTTGATAATTTTACATAATGATCTGCATTTGAAAGAATGTCAGAAACCTGAGATTCTGAAGTCTTTTTAATGATTTTAGCCGGTACTCCAACCACAACACTCCTTTGTGGAATCACCATATTTTCAGGTACAACACAACCAGCACCAATTATACTATGCTTTCCTATATGAGCTCCATTTAAGATAATAGCCCCCATACCAATAAGCACTTCATCTGCAATCGTACAACCATGCACAATGGCCCCATGACCAATCGTAACACGATTACCAATTTTTAATGGATAACCACAATCCGTATGCAAAACACACTGATCTTGAATATTACTTTCTTGCCCAATTTCAATCACTTCTTCTTCACTACGAATCACGGCGTTATACCAAACACTTGAACCTTCACCAATTGAAACATTACCTAAGATGGTTGCATTACTTGCACAAGAAAAATCCTTTTTAACCTCATCCAGTCTCTTGCAAAGCCAAACTACACCATGCCACACATCAAATTTCATACCACAAGAAGGTAATGCCCCATACATAGTAAAGCCATGTTTTTTATGAAAGGCTATACTTTCTTCATTCGAATCTGTAATGCATGAAATGATCCAACGCATGTTTAGCTTTCTACAATCCGCTTCAAGTTGATCTAACATTTTAGAAGGTAAACCATAATGTTTTCCTTCTTTAAAATAAATAGTAAGTTCTACACAATACTTATACGCCTCTTTAGAAAAAGCCGGGTGCACATAGCCATAGCCAATTAGAACATCCTCATTAAGTGCGACATAAAATGGATTTGTCTTTGAAATTTCCATCATATGTTCTTTAAATACATCAAAAGAATCTGGCACAACATCAAAAATCGCAACGCTTGTCTTTACATAATGCACATAGATAGGATATATACTTTCTAAATCTTTTTCTTGAAGTAAACGTAGCTCTTGCATAAAAACCTCCTATTGGATTTCTAGACTTGAATCGGCTGTTAAACTAGCATCTGCTCTTCTTCCAGAAAGATAGGCAATGGTTCCTGCAACACCAATCATGCTCGCATTGTCTGTACAACAATACATTGGAGGCACGGTAAACTCAACTTCTGGATATTCATTTCTTAATTCTTCTACTTTTTCACGAAGTCTTGAGTTGGCACTTACTCCACCACCTACAACGAAATGGCGAATATCTTTATGATCATCTAAAACGGCTCTTACTCGAGAGAAGATTTCATCCAATGCACATTCCTGGAATGAACAAGCTAAATCTGCCATATCAAATGTCTTGCCTTGTCTTTCCATACGCTTCGTAAATTGTAGAACACTACTCTTCAATCCAGAAAAACTAAAGTCATAACGACCTTGTGTCTTCGGTTTTGCCAGTTCGTATACCGGCTTACCTTCTTTTGCCAATTTATCAATTTTAGGACCACCAGGATATCCAAGACCCAACACACGAGCCACCTTATCAAAGGCTTCTCCAATCGCATCATCCTGTGTTTCTCCTAAGATTTCAAAGCTTGTTTCATCCTTCATATAAACAAGTTCTGTATTTCCACCAGAAACAACTAATGCCAATACAGGATATTTCATATCCACCACTAATTCATTGGCATAAATATGCCCTGCCAAATGATGTACAGGAACTAATGGTTTATGGTAGGCAAAAGCCAAAGTCTTGGCAGCCTGCACCCCAACGTGTAAACAACCAATTAAACCAGGACCTTGCGTAACAGCAACCGCATCCACATCTTCCATAGTGATATTGGCATCCTTCAATGCTTTTTCAATACAATACGAAATATTTTCTACATGAATACGACTCGCAACTTCGGGTACGACCCCACCAAATTCTGTATGCACATCAATTTGGCTTGCGACTACACTTGATAGTACTTCCTTTTTATCTTTAACAACCGCAACGGCTGTTTCATCACAACTACTTTCAATTCCGATAATAATCATACAATCCTCCTACAATGCCAATGTCATCACAATGGCATCTTCTCCATCCGGATAATAACTCTTAGATACATTGACTTGAATAAAGCCCATTTTTCGATATAAATTCAAGGCTGCCTCATTACTAGCACGAACCTCTAATGTCATATATTCACAAGCCACTTCTCGAGCTCGATCAAACAAATGCATCATCAATTCTTTACCATATCCTCTTTTTCTTAAGTTTGGATCGACTCCAATACGAGCAAGCTGCGCCATTTCAAAGGTTTCCCATAAAAAGGCGTATCCAACAATAGTATCTTCATCTAGTAAGATCCAACCATGAGAAAAGGGATTCTCATTCAATTCATATAAACAATCTTTTTCTAGCCAAGGCTGTTTAAAACAAGCTTGTTCAAGTTCTAAAACACGAACAAGATCCGTGTCTTTCATTTCTTTAAAAATCATGCTTTATAAGCATCGCTTTCTTTTAAATATTGAGGAACTAAGGCATGTACATTTTCAATTGTACGACTTGGTACCTCCATAAAATTCTTCAAGAAATCACAACTTGCAGCTTCTTGATTTACTAAATATCCATCTCCATATAAAGTTCCAGGATGTTCGTTTAAGAAATCTTCCAATTGATCGACTTCTAAAATTTGTGTTTTTCCAACCACAACACCCTTTTCTAAGTGTGCTACATACGCTCTTTTACTACGCGCATCCAAAATAACATTGGCACTTTCATCCATGCCCGCAAACAACTGCATTGTACTAATACACTTTAATGTTTTATGCATTTGTGTACAAAATACTTTCGCAATTGTCATCGCAATACGAATGCCTGTATAAGATCCAGGACCATCTGTAATGATCACTTCATCTACGTCTTTATAGTCTAAACCAGTCTTTTCAAACAATTGATTTAATTCCACAAAAATCGTTTCACTTTGTTTCTTGAATGCTTCAATAGATACACCATCAATCAATGTTCCATCTTTATATAAACCTAACACCAATGCTTTATAAGCACTATCCATACATAAACTAATCATGATATGCCTCCACAATACTTTTTGATACAGGACCCGTATATTCTAATGTCACTGTACGATTTTCATCGATACCTTCTTCAAAAGAAATTTTGATATGATCTTGTGGCAATTGATCTTCAATAAATTCAGACCATTCTACTACAGTAATTCCTTCATCAAAACAATCTTCAAAACCTAAGTCCTGACATTTTCCTTCTAAACGATACGCATCAATATGATGGAAAGGGACTCCACCTTCTTGTTTATAATCCTTTAAGATTGTAAAAGTTGGTGAATTGATCACATTCTTTACACCCAAAGCTTTCCCGAAGCTTTTTGTCCAAGTTGTTTTACCTGCACCCAAATCTCCATCTAATGTAATGACTAATTGTTTATTTCTACAAAGATCTGCCATTTTAGTGGCAAATTCCTGTGTTTCTTGTAAACTATGAATTTCTATTTTCATGTAATCCTCCAAGTTTTGTTTGTATCTCATAGAGTGGTTTCCACTTTTTTTGAGTGGTTTCCACTTTTTTTGAGTGGTTTCCACTTTAACACTCCTTTATTTCATAAAATACACTATTCTTAATTCTAGTTTTTTTCAACAGATTTTTATCAAATAATCTTTTTAGAGCTTTATTAGCTCCTGATATGGATGAAATATTAGTCACCTTTATAACATCTTTAGATGTAATTTTCTTATTATTCTTTAAATATTCTAATATTTCTCTATCTGTTTTATTCAAATCTTCATCTGATTCCAAAGATGAAATCAAAGATACTCCATACTTTTCATTTATGCTATAGGTTGTCCATCTACCATTTTGGTTTACTACCAACATTTCTTTTTTTACTAAATCAGATAAATATTTACCGGCTTCAGCAACATGTGTGTTTAGCAATAATTGTATTTTCTCATTTGTAATTTCTTTATCCATATAAGTAATGCTTAAAATCATTTGTTCTTCTGCGTTTAACAAGAAATAATCCTCTTTAAATATTTGCGATAAATATTCTGTTATCTCTTGAGGCAATAAACTTATCATATGTAAATGCAATTCAACACATGATAAGTTTTCATTTTCTAAAAGTTCTGGTTTTCTCCAATTTTCGGCTTTCCACGTCTTTAAAATCATAGGGAATCCAGAACCAATATTCTCACCATATCCAATCATCCTCAGCATTGTTTGTATTTTAGGATTTCTCGCAACTGAATTTCCACCTTCATAAATTTCTTCAATAGATATTTTTAATCTACCTGGATTAGAAAAAATAAATTCATTATCTTTTTTAATTATCTTTAAAATTCCAGCTTGATGATAATCACAGTGAATAATACTATTCATCATTGCTTCTCGTATAGAGGCATGTACTTCTGTATCATCTTTCCGTTGAAAACCTTCCAAAACAAAAGGTCGTTTTAAATCAGACACTAACTTAGGTAATACTATCTTAATAAAATTGTAAATGTTATTTTCCCATGTTCCATCATATGTCAAACGATCTGACCATCTTCTGTCTCCAATCAAATTTGTCATATCTAAAAAATCAAAGCGAAAATTCTCTAATCTTTCCCGTATAGAGAGACCTTTCCCAAACATCAATAATCCCGCTAACGTCAATCCTTCTTCTTTTGTCCCTCTGTTTACAGCATATCCGCCAAGACTTCTCAAAAAGTTTTTATTATCCAATGAATTCCATACATGATTTGGATTATGTACCTCAAATGCATTCCTATACATCTGCAAAGTATCTCCATCAATATCTTCCATTGTATAGCCTGATAACAAGGTACCATCGTTCCCTTCATCGCTAGCATCTCGAAAGAATGATTTTATCTCACTTTCTGTACAATGATAATCTCCTTCATAATTTCTTTTATATGTTCCTTTCATAGGATTTCCGTTTATATAAACTGGTCTATGCTTGTAATCGGCACGAGGCACATGAATTATGACAACACTTTTGCCATCAATACATTCTTTACGAACATCTTTTTCCAACAAAATATTTGAACTTACTTTATCGCTAGAAATTGTATCCCAAAAATCTTTTATTATTTTTTCAGGACAATCTACTCCAACAATCTCAAAATGATTGTTTTTGGATTCATCAACCCCTAGATAAATAGTTCCACCATTTGTGTTTGCAAAAGAAGAATATGTTTCCCATACAGATTTTGGTAAAGAATTTGACGCTTTTTTACATTCTACTTCTATACTCTCACCATATTGTAATTCATTCATTAGCTCATGTGGTTTCACGGTTTTCCTCCTTTAGGATTTTGCTTCATCATACGATTTCTATGCACCATTGCCTTGATTTGTTTAATCTGCGCAAGACGATTTCGCACCTTCACTTCAGATCCCTGATCACTTGGTACATAATATTCTTTACCAACTAGAGCATCTGGAAGACACTGCATATCTGTCATGTGATATTCATAATCATGTGAATACTCATATCCTTTATTATAACCTAAATCTTTCATTAGCTTTGTCGGCGCATTACGAATGTGTAAAGGCACTGGCTGATCTAATGTTTTTAGTGCATCACTTTTCGCATTATTATAAGCCACTTCTAAAGCGTTTGATTTTGGAGCCAAAGCCAAATATACAGCTGCATGCGTTAAGTGCACATTGCATTCTGGAACACCTAAATAGTGACATGCCTGATAGGCTGCCACACAGATTTCTAAGGCTCTAGAATCTGCCATACCAATATCTTCACTAGCCATACGAACGAATCTTCTTGCGATATATAAAGGGTCTTCTCCAGCCTCTAACATACGCGCTAACCAATATACAGCAGCCTGTACATCGGAGTTTCGTACACTTTTATGTAGAGCCGAAATAATATTATAGTGTTCCTCCCCTTTTTTATCATACAATAACGACCTTTTTTGAAGGCACTGCTTCAAAATATCCTGTGAAACATGAATACCATCCAATTCACTTGGACTATTATAAACAACCATCTCTAATGTATTTAAACAAAAGCGGGCATCTCCACCAGAAAATGCGGCAATCGCCTCTATATCTTCATCCGTAATATGTATTTTTAAATTGCCTAATCCTTTTGAGCTGGAAATAGCACGAATAATCAAATCTTTTAAGTCATCCGTATTTAGACTGTTTAACACAAACACTCTACACCTAGATAAAAGGGCAGAATTAATCTCAAAACTAGGATTTTCTGTTGTAGCACCAATTAGAATGATACTTCCCTTTTCCACATAGGGTAAAAATGCATCTTGTTGCGCCTTATTAAAACGATGGATTTCATCTACGAATAGTATTGTTTTTTGTCCCAAGGCCCTACGCGTATCAGCCTGTTTCATAACTTCCTTGATTTCTTTAATGCCACTAGTAACAGCTGAGAAATCCACAAAATAACTCTTTGTCTGATGTGCAATAATACGTGCTAATGTCGTTTTTCCTACTCCAGGTGGACCCCAGAAAATCATCGACGTCACTTGATCATGTTCAATCATTTGCCACAAAAGATTTCCCTTGGCAACAAGCTGTTTTTGTCCTACATATTCATCCAATGTTTCCGGACGCATACGATCGGCTAAAGGCCTTGTATCTTCTTGTATTGAAAATAGAGAATCTTGTTCCATATGTTTCCTCCGTATGTACTTTATTATACACCACACAAAAGAAAAAGTGTTTGACCTTAATCAAACACCATCTTCTTTTTCTCAATTCGTCTTAAAAATACCCATCCCACAACACAAGATAAAACTTCCGTAATCACAAATGCATACCAAATCAAAGATACATCCCTATCATATTGAATGACAAGTTTTGAAAATCCCCAAGCCAAAGGTAAAATCAAAATGGCTTGTCTAAGCAAGGATACAATCAAGGATTCCATACCTCCATTCAAAGCTTGATACACACCTTGAAATGCGATATTTACACCCGCAAACAAAAAGCTAATGGATATGATTCGAACAGCACTGATGAAATATATTCTGGATTGTCCTGCATTAAATAGTGTCGCAAAAAAGTTTGGGAACAGTTCTGTAATTAGAGTACCCAAGACCATTAATGCGATAGTATATATTAAGCCATATTTAATTCCATCTTTAACACGCTTCTTATTTTGCATACCATACGAAAAGGCAATAATAGGTGTAATCGCATCTCTTAAACCGAATGCCATAAATAAGACAAATTGTTGTACTTTATAGAATAGGCCATAGGCCGTTTGTGCAGATGCATCAAATTTTAGAATTAAGTTCATCGCATATACCATGAATGACATCAATGCCTGGGCAATTATGGCTGGAAGTCCAATGGAATAAATTTCTTTGATGATACGCTTATTTGGTTTCATATAAGTTATACCTTGATCAAATTCTTTATTTAAACGCATATGAAACACAACTAATAATAAAGCCGATAAAATTTGTCCAATAACTGTCGCATAAGCCGCTCCTTGTACACCTAAATTAAAGCCATAGATCAAGATAGGATCTAGAATCATATTGATTACGGCTCCTGCAACTTGTCCAATTGTAGAATATAAGGAGCGTCCTGTAGCTTGGAGCAGTTTTTCAAATATAGAAAAAAACACAACGCCAAAGGATAATAGGCAACAAATTCTTAGATAGTCCTCACTCATCGATAATACAAGTGAATCACTTGTTTGAGAGGATATATAGGCTTTAATGCCAAACAAACCGAATAATACACAAAGAACATAAATAACTGTAGCTAGAAACAAACCATTTCCGGCTACTTTAGAAGCTTTTTCACGATTTCTCTGTCCCAAAGTTCTTGCGAGTAAGGCATTCACTCCAACGCCTGTACCAATGGCTAAAGCCACCATCAACATCTGAATAGGGAAAACTAAGGTAAGTGCATTTAATGCGGCTTCACTTCCTTCTTTCATATTTCCTACAAAGGCACTGTCAACTATGTTATAGACAGCTTGCAGGGCCATAGATAAAATCATAGGCACACCCATTTGAAGCATCAACTTATTGACTGGCTCATTTTTCATTTTGTTGTTTTCTTCCATTCTTTTCCTCCTTAAAATACAAAAAAGTGCATTACCTACATAAGTTGGACTTACGCTTTTAAGCAACACACTTTACAAAAATATAAAAAAGTAGCAGAAAACTGGATTTACGCTGTTTCCGCTACTCGTTACGAAGTGATTATATTTTTATTTTTTTAATTTGTCAAAGTAAAATTACATGGCTTTTTCAATTAATTCTACACATTTATCAATGCCCAAAACACCACTGTCCAAACACAATTGATAGTTTTTGGCATCGGCCCATTTACGATCTGTGTAATATTTATAGTAAGCAATACGACGTTTATCTTTGTCCTTGATTCGTTTGTCTGGGGCAAATTCATTTTGTCCATAAACCGAAACAACACGATTCTTGCGATATTCAAAGTCCGCATGAATAAATACATTCAATACATCTTTACGATCACGAAGAATATAATCTGAACATCTTCCTACAATGACACAATTTCCTTTATCGGCTAATTCACAAATTACATTTCTTTGTGCAATATATAATTCGTCCGATAAGTTATATCCATAATTATTCCAAATAAAACCAAATGTACTTGTACTTGATGCATCTTCCCCATTTTCTTCAATATACTCTTTCGCAAAACCACTTTCTTGAGCAATTTGCTGCACAATTTCATAATCATAATAAGCATAGCCTAGTTTTTCAGCTAATTTCTTGGCAATGGTTCTTCCACCACTTCCAAATTCACGTGTAATTGTAATTATCATAAGATACCTCCTAATATACAAAAATCGAGACTTCTACAACTGGATTTATATCCTGTAAGAAGACTCGTTGTTGTAGACATTTTATCAAAATTATTAAGTTTTTGTAAGTAATGGTACAGCATTTTTCATACACCATCACCTCGCTTTTTTATACTGCACTATCTACTTATATTTTAATTCAGAACAAGTGAAAAGTAACGTAAAACATGAAAAAAGAATAGAATCTTTCGACCCTATTCTAAATCATCACTCAACGCTGCACATATCATATATGGTGGAATACAAATTATATTATCTTTCCTTGCAAAATTTTTTGGATGAACAATATATGGTGTTGCGATTTTCTTACCAAATAATTCTTTAAATTTATCTAAAGACGTAGCTGAATAATTCTTTGAAGATTTTACTTCGATTGGAAATACTTTTAGATTTGTTTTACTCTCATTTGATAATAAGAAATCAATTTCAATATCATTTCTATGCTTCTCCTTATTATACTTTGTATAAAAATAAAGCTTTTTTTGCATAGACGTAATCATTTGCGCAATCATATTCTCATACAACATACCTTTATTTAATGATAATTTATCATTCATGATTTGTTGATACAATCTTGAAGAACTCAACTCATTTTCACTAAATGCCAAACTCACTAATAATCCTGTATCGCCCATGTAGCATTTCACATAAGAATCGTCTTTATTTAACGCAAATCCTACATTTGGATCTGTACACCTGTAACATAAATTACAAATCATAGAGTCATCTAGCCAAAATAAAGGCTCATCATACCTGTCAAAACTACGATTAGATTCTCCCAGTTCAGATAAAACAACCTTTTTTTCATGTGTAGATAAATATCCTGGGATATTCTCAAACAAAGCTGACACTCTTGAATTGTATCTTTTAGCGGCTTTCTTGATATCATCACGATAGAGTTCAAGAATATCTCTTTTTTCCACATCCGCCGCATAAAAATCTTTATTTCCGTTCTTATAAGCTTTTAATGCCTGTGGCATTCCCCCAACCAGCAAATATTCTTTAAATAAATACATAACCTTCGCATGCATTTTTTCATCTAAAGGCTTTTTCTTATCCCAACAATTTTTAATATATTCAAATAATAATTCCTCACCCATATAGATCATGAACTCTTCAAAATCTACAGGGTACATACGAATCTTTCTTTCCTCGGATGGCAATGTAATATTTTCAACATTTTCTTTAATCGAAATCAAAGAACCCGTTTCTAAATAATCATACCGTCCATCTTCAACCAAATATTTAATGGCTTGTCTAGCTTGAGGAAATCTTTGTATTTCATCAAATATAATCAACGATTCTCTTTTAAATAATCGAACATTCATTTCTAAAGAAATAATTTGAAAAAAAGTATCTAAATCGTTTAAATTATCAAACGCTTTAATAATCGTATTTGAAGCCTTGTTGAAATCAATTAAAACATAAGATTTGTATTCGTTTCGACCAAACTCTTCTGCCACTGTAGATTTTCCAATACGCCTAGCCCCTTCAATCAACAATGCTTTGGATCCATTTGTTTCCTGTTTCCATTTCAAAAGTTTAGAATAAATCTTTCTTTTTATTTCCATCGCGATATCTCCTTTATATAAAACATTATACACCATACATACCGCAGTGCGCAAAGTAATTTAGTGCAAAATATACCGCAGTGCGCAAAGTATTTTAGTAAGAAATATACCGCAATGCGCAAAGTATACAAAAAAGAATAGAATCTTTCGACCCTATTCCTTAGCTCCATATTCTTCATAATATGCATCAATTCTTGATTTTAATTCAGGATCTAATTTATCTCCTAAATATTCAATCACTTCTGGCATTGACACGATTGCAGCTGTTGGGAAACCATATAATTCACTCACTTCTGTTAATGCTGTTTTTTCACCTTTTCCCTTTTCGTTACGATTTAAAGAAACCATCAATCCAACGATTTCAACATTTGCTGCACCACGAACCTTTGGTACTGTTTCTTCCATTGATTTTCCAGATGTCGTAACATCTTCAATCATAACGACACGATCACCATCTTGTAGCTTTGTTCCTAAGAAACTTCCCTTATCAGCTCCATGATCTTTTTCTTCTTTACGATCTGAACAATAACGAACTTCCATTCCATATAAATGATCTAATGCGATTGTCGTCGCAACAGCCAATGGAATTCCCTTATATGCAGGTCCGAATAATACATCGAAGTCTTTACCATATTGATTAACGATGGCCTTTGCGTAATATTCACCTAATCTTTTTAACTGGTTACCTGTAACATATCCACCCGCATTCATAAAGAATGGGGATTTACGTCCTGATTTTAGTGTAAAATCACCAAATTTTAACACTTTAGATTCCAACATGAAATCAATAAACTCTTTTTTATATTGTTCCATTTTCTTGCCTCCACTTTTATAAAAATTCTATCATATTTCTGCACAATTTCCCATAATTGTATGATTTTTAAATGATAAATATTATGGTAGTATAAAGCTGAGGTGATAGACAATGCAGGAAAATGTATTCTTTTTTCTGAAGGCTAAAAATAGTGTTAAATATTTATATGATAATATCAGTGTAGAAGATGGACTCGCCCTCATGCGCAAGCACAAATATACGGCAATGCCCATTATTAATAAGGAAGGGGTTTATGTAGGAACCATTACAGAGGGGGATTTTCTTTGGTACTTATTAGACCATCCTTCGATTCATAAAGAAGATCTAGAACAAATGGAGATTCGTGAACTAATTCGTGGAGACTTTACGCCACCCGTTCAAATCGATGTTCCAGTCGATCAATTGTTCGCTCAATCTTTGAAACAAAACTTCGTACCCGTAGTCGATGATCGCCAAATTTTTATTGGCATTGTGACACGACAATCTATTATTCAATATTTAATGAATAATGCAGATAAATACATGCAACAATAAAACAGCCAGATTTTCTGGTTGTTTTCTTTATCACATTGAAAAAAGCCTTTAAATTGTGTATGATAATGGGTATTAATGAAGGAGTGATAGTTTCATGAATCCGGATGATTCAGTCCCGTTACAGTATAGTTTAGGAGGGTTAATATGAACCTTCCCATCTTAATTTTATTTACATTTATTCTAAACATCTTGTTTTCAATGACAAGCAGCATCGTTTCTACAAATAAAGAAATCGAAGATGAATCTTATAAATATCAAGCTACATTAAAATGGTTATCTCTATGCATGGAAGTATTTGGCATTGTGATGAGTGTAATCTATTTACAGCCCATGATCCATACTCCATTACTTTATGTAGTCGTACTTCTATTGGTGTATGTATATATTTTATTGAGTGATTTATTACCAAGAAAATTTGCGAATGCTCATTCAGACAAGTTTGAAAAAACATTTATGTCTATTGCGAAAGGCATTCAATCCTTATTTACACCATTTACTTTCTTCTTGCGTTTTGAAGTAGAAAAAGAACAAGAAGATTATTCTGAAGAAGATATTTATGAAGTTATCAACGGTGGTGGTGTTGAACCAAGTCAAAAGGAGTTTATTGAAAACTTATTTGAATTTGATGATACACCCGTTGAAGAAATTTGTACGCATCGAAGTGAAGTTGTTTGTCTATATTTAAATGATGATAAAGAAACATGGAAAAAGACCATTCTAGAAAATCGTCACACATTATACCCTGTATGTGATGAGGATAATGATGATGTCGTAGGTATTCTAGATACACGTGATTATTTCCGTTTAGATTCGATTGAACAAGATAATGTCATCAATAAAGCAATGGATCAGCCTTTCTTTATTTCACAAAATATGAAGGCCGATGTTTTATTGAAGGAAATGAAAATCAAAAAAGTATACTTTGCGGTTTTACTTGATGAATACGGAGGAATGACCGGTATCGTGACTTTACACGATATTATTGAAACCCTTCTTGGTGAAATCCAAGAAGATGATGATATTGATGAGCCAGATCCAATCCAACAAATTGATTCTGATCAATTTAGAATCTATGGTCAAGCTGACATTGAAGATGTCGAAAAAGCTTTAGGCATTTCATTAGAAGATGAGGATTGTGACACGTTTGGTGGATACATTCTAAATCATTATGGACAAATTCCTGATGAAGGTTCACATTTTAAAGTCAGTCTAGACTTAATGGACGTATATGTTAAAGAAGTAAAGAATCATCGTATCGGACAAACTATTGTACAAATAAAACGAAAAGAGGAAGGAAACCAACATGAAAGCACTGAAAAACGCAATCGAGACTAGAGGACATTTTATCAATGATGAGGTATTAAAGGTAGATGCTTTTTTAAATCACCAAATTGATTGTTCTTTAGTAGATGAAATGGGAAATGAATTTTATGAACACTTTAAAGACAAAGGCATCACAAAAGTAGTAACCATTGAATCTAGTGGTATTGCCCCAGCCTATGCGACAGCCATCCGTTTGAATGTGCCATTGATTTTCATCAAGAAAACACAACCAAGCACAATGATTGATCCTGCTTTTGCGGAAGTCTTCTCTTTCACAAAGAATAAGACATATCCAATTTGCATTGAAAAAGAATACTTAAAAAAAGGCGATAAAGTATTATTTATTGATGACTTCTTGGCAAATGGTGAAGCATTCAAGGGAACAGAAAACTTAATTGCGCAGGCACAAGCTGAAATTGTTGGTGTTGGCATGGTGATTGAAAAAGCTTTCCAAAAAGGGCATGCATATATTGTTGAAAAGGGATATGACCTTTTAGCGTTGGCATCTATTGCAGGTGTTAAGAATAAGAAAATTACATGGGCTGATGAATAATCAGTCCTTTTTTTGAATAAGAGGAAATTATGAAAAATTTATTTAAGAAACTATTTGTCGGTTTTACCGTACTATCTTTAACTGCATGTGGTTCAACGACAATGCAAGACAATACGTTTGCAGCTAAAGAAAACAAGGGCTTCACAAAATACACAAACCAATTGGTAGTTGAATATGCCGAAAACGACTATACAACGATGCACCAATTCTTCGAACATCCAGAAGACTATGGTATTGATATTAATAATGTGGATGTAAGTCTTGGTGAATTTTATACAGACAATACTGAAGAAATCAAAGAAGATCAAAAAGAATTAAACAAGTTTAATCGCAATACTTTAGACAAGACGCAACAAACCATCTATGATGAATTAAAGTATGAGAATGAATTGAGTTTAAAAGCAGAGAACAAGAAATTTCAATATTTAAACAATTGTTGGAGCACAATGAGTGGACTTCACCAAAGTTTGATTTCTGTTTTTTCTGAATACATTTTACGAAGTGAAAAAGACATTCAAGATTTGATTACTTTAATCAATGATGTGCCTCGCTATACAAATGATGTATTGGAATATACAAAAAAACAAGCAGATAAGAATACGTTACAGTTTGACTATGATTCTGTTATTCAAGATATTCAAGATGTCATCAATAATAAAGAGAATAGTTCAATCACAAGTGCATTATATAATGCGATTGACGCTTTAAATCTAGATGAAGAAAAAACAACATCTTATAAAGCACAAGTCAAAGATGCCATGGACACAAGTTTCTTTCCTGGTTATCAGGCTATGATAGATACATTGACCTCTCTTCAATCCAAAGTACAACCTTTACAAGGGTTATCCAACTATAAAAATGGTAAGAAATACTATGAAGTATTAGTTGAAAATGCGACAAGTTCTACCGGTTCTATTTCAACCATCAAAAAGAATACACAATCCGCAATCAATTCGGCTATCACTAAATTCCAAAAACTATATAAAGCCAATCCAATGATTGCGTATGAACTCGATTCGGTTTCAACGGATTTTACGGATGTAAATCAAATTCTAGAAAGCCTTCAAAAGAACTATAAAAAGGATTTTCCAGAAGTAAAAACCATGAAATATGATTTAAAAGCACTACCAGAAGATCAGTCTGTCAGCGGAATTGTTGCCTACTTTATTACACCCGCCTTGGATTATTCACAAAACTATCAAATACGCTACAACAAACGTGATTATGGCGATGATCCATCAAGTTTAACACTTTATCAAACATTAGCTCATGAAGGTATTGCCGGGCATATGTATCAAGCACAATACAATAAGGAACATTTAAAATACCCAATCCAATTCTTCTACAACAATCTAGGTATGTCAGAAGGATGGGCTACTTATATGGAAAGCATGTCTTTACATTATTTAGATAATAATGAAGACTTATTAGAAGCCTATAATTTGAATAACATTCTTACCAATCTATACATTGTCTTAATGGACATTAGCATTCATTATGATGGTATGTCACTCAATGATTTCAAGAATGAATATGGCGATATGTTTAGTTCAGAAGGATTAGAAAGTATTTACAATCAATTGGCAGACAATCCAACTGTATTCTTATCTTACTATTACGGATATCTTCAAATTGTGGATTTAAAGAGTACAGCCAAATCTAGATTAAGATCTAAATTTGACAATGTAGACTTCCATAATGCCCTACTACAATATGGTGAAGTCAACTTCAATATTGTCAAACAAAGCGTAAATGAATACATCAACAAAAACAGATAAAACCTAAAAAGATGTTGGTTTAAATTTCCAACATCTTTTACATTTTTCTAGGGGAATATTCCATGCTTTTTAACACTTTTCTAGGGGAATATTTAAAGAAAATTACATTTTTCTAGGGGAAAATGCAACTATATTTAACACTTTTCATTCAATAATTTCTTTTTCCTACAAATACATTATATACACTTCTGTAACAATAACTCTTTTTACGTACCGAATCATCATACGAGACTACATTTAACTCTTCCATCTTCTGAATTGTACGATTGATTGTTGATTTCGATAATCCTGTCATATCTTCTAATTCTTTTTTTGTAAATACAACTTGAGAAAGAATAATTGGCATAATCTTATATAGTGTTGCACTGTGAATCGTTTCCATTTTTGCCATATCTTCCTTATAGATTCTATCGATTTCATTCATTTTATAAATAAAGTTATTGCACTGATCCACTACGCATTGAAGGAAAAATTTGATGTATCCCAAATAATTTCCTTTACGACTTTCCATTAGATTAAATTGATATGCAGGCTTATACAATTCTAATATTTCAGACATATATAATATTGGTTTATCTTGTTCAAACCTTGCCATTTGAATAGGAATCAAAGCTCTTCCAAGTCGTCCATTTCCATCTGAATATGCATGAATTGTTTCAAATTGTGCATGAGATAATGCCACATTAATTAAATATGGATCAACAAACTCATCATTCATATATTCATACAAATTTTCTAATAAACCTGATACATTTTCTGGTGCAGGAGGAATAAATATCGCATTCTCAATACCCGCACCTTTAGGGCCAATCCAATTTTGAGTTGTACGAATATGACCTGGCTTCTTTTTAGAACCACGAACACTATCCAACAAAAGCCTATGCATAGTATTCACCAATTCAAAATCAATATCTTTTCCATTATTAATTTTTTCATATGCATATTCTACAGTTTTCTTTAAATTTTGAATTTCTTTATTATCATCCGTTTCTTCCATATACTTTAAATAATACATTTCATCTTGCGAAATCTGCGTTCCTTCAATTTGAGTTGATTTCAAACTCTCACTCAACAAAATAGAATCTAAAAAGTATTTTGAATCAAAATCCAAAGTCTGTAATTTAATCTTATATTCTGTATATTTTGAATTTGCCTGAGACAATAATCTTAATAAGTCTTTATCCATCTTATAATTCACTGAATATAAATCTGCATTAAAAGGTGTCATTTTTTCAGATTTTGACTCATTTCACCGCTTTTTAATGTGTTTTGGTTCATATTTTCTGATTTTGACACCTTTTTATGCTTTTTTACCCCATTTTGAGTCAGACTTAACTCATTTTGATTTATTTTCAACAGAAAAAGTGTCATTTTTTTAAATTATGACACCTCCAAAAGAATATTTTCAATTGATTTTTCACTTTTGAGTATTTTTATTTACTTAAGGTAGTGAACTACTCGGCTACAAACAACCCAGCTTCTTGCTTCAACTTCCATTGTTTGATTAATACAAATTTGTATTTTCAGGTCTTATACGATATCTGGGACCGACAAAGCTATCTGGAAACCTCAAAAGGAAAGTTGTCCACTACGGCTACATCGAAAAGCTCCTTGAGCATCTTGGTGAACTCTTCAATATCAGAGAAATTTTCTTTGAATGCTGGGGAACTGTACAGTTTGTACAGAACCGTAAAGGCGTGATCATTACTGTTGTTCCATTCGGTCATGGAGTTAAGGATGTGTCACCTCCAACAAAAGAACTCATGAAGCTGACACTGGAACAAAAGCTGTCCCACAGCGGTCATCCGGTGCTTCTGTCTACGATGACAGATGAATCCTTTTTATTTGAATATAGTGCGATTTGAACATAATATGTCTTGAGTTTATAGTTTTGGGGAGCATTGTTGCATTATAATTATAATAATTGTTCCCTACAAGGAGGAAAAATCATGCCCGTACAATATAGTGAAATACAAGAATTGCTCAGAAGTCGCGCCGATCTTCACGCTAGGCTTAATTTGATGCCATACGATGGAACACCTGAAATCAAAGAACGTGGCGACAAGAAAAGACTTTTCCTACGAAAAAGCCTTTTCTTGATCAACTTCACAGTAATCCTCCTAATATTAGAACTGTGTTGTATTTCGCTTAATAAATTTACATGGAATCTCCATTTTTTGTCGAACTGATTTTCCCGCAAGAACTTTAATAAGCGAATCAATCGCAATTTCACTTAGCTCTTCTTCTTGTGAATCAATAGAACTCATTTCCGGATAGCAACAAACGCATAACTCTGAGTTATTGAATCCAACGACATTGACATCTTCAGGAATCGACTTATTGATTTGATGCACATATTTAAGTGCACCAACAGCCATCGCATCATCACTGGCAATGACGGCATCAAAATCCAATTTTTTCTTTGCCAGTAAATCTCTTGCCTTCAATACGTTATTTGGCATAAGCACCTTATACTCTTCTTGCACCTTTAAACCATTATCAATCAGTGCGTCTTGATATCCCTCTAATTTTTTTGTTGTGCTGTACGAATTGGCATCATACAAAAACACAATTTTCTTCCTTCCCGCTTCGATTAGATTACATACAGTATCATAAACCGCTTTATAATTATCTGTTAAAATACAATATACTCCCGGTACTCGAATATAGCCATTCATGAGTACCACAGGAACTTTTTGGGCAGCATCCTTTAGATATTGAATATCATTCTGTCCACAATCTCCTGCATAATGTGATCCAACCAATATCATCGCATCGATTCTACGATCCAATAATATTTTTACGGCTTCTACTTTTCCTTCATAATCAAAGCCACTACACATCAATATTGAGTCATATCCATACTTACGTAAATTCTTCTCTAAATACGCAATAGCACTTGCCATATAACGATCGGATACATCTGGGCAAACCAAGCCAACTGTTTTTACTGAATTCAACCCTAAGCCTCGGGCAAACACATTTGGTGTGTAATCATATTCATTCATAACGTCCCAGACTTTCTTTTTTGTCTTTTCTGAAACCTTAGGACTATTATTGATTACACGCGATACAGTCGCAATCGATACGCCTGATAACTTGGCAATGTCATAAATGTTCATAATTGTTTCACTCCTCAACCCTATTCCAACGCACTGAAAATTGCAAGTACTTACATCATATTTCTTGTTGTAGCCACTCACATTTCATAAGTCAATTTTTTTTAGAATCGTTTTCACACTTGTAATTAAGGGGTTATTATCTCTTTTTCTACATTTTATCAAAAAACAGATATGAAACATACTTATTTGTAAGCTTTTTAAATTTTTCTATTGATTTGTTCACAAAACAGGATTGTCATGTGTAAGTACTTACATCAAACATTAAAAATATAGACAGGAGGTAGAAATGGTGCAAAAATTTATAAGATTTATTTTAACGACTTAGTAGCTGTTGCACTATGTCCTCTAGAAAAAGGGACTATATGTAATGTCGATGGACAAGAAATTACACTTATTGAAGATATTGCCCAAGGAAATAAATTTACATTGAAAGATATTGAAAAGGATCAACCTATTATTAAATATAGATTCGCGAAGGATATAAAGAAGTAGCTATCACATTAAGAGAGACTATCAATGACAATATCAACAACTGGTCCGCTATGTTGTATGATGGAAAAGATTACTATTTCTCAAATAAATACAAGATGCAGATTGTAGACAGAGTCGGTGGTGGAGATAGCTTTGGTGCTGGATTGATTGCAGCAAATCTAGAAGGATAGGATGCAAAGTCAATAATCGAATTTTCGGTAGCTGCAAGTTGTTTAAAACACTCTGTCGAAGGTGATTTCAACATGGTAAGCATGGATGAAGTGTTGAAATTAGCTGGTGGAGATGGTTCAGGCCACGTTCAAAGATAAACTAATTATTTGGTAGCAACAGATTACTATCATGTATTTATTCCTCCTATTCCAACAATATACTTACATTAAAATATCCTAATCGTAGTTATCTGTTTCTATATAAAACAAAGGATCGATATTCTATTTTCCCTATGAATATCGGTCTTTTTTTATTAAAATTTAGACTTATAATATATACAGTAAAGGATATATATTATGTTTAGATTATTTAAAAAGAAAGAGAAAATAAAAAGAGAATTGCCACCAGGGACAATTCGCAAAGAGTTTCATTTTGAAGGAAATGTTCAAAATATAGGTTTTCGTTTTGAAGTACAAAATCATGCCAAACCATTAGGTATTACAGGCTATGCCAAAAACAATGAGGATGGCAGTGTTACTGCACAATTACAGGGAAAACCTAGTGATATTCATAAAGTCATTTTAGACCTTCAAAATATTGATCGTATTCAAATTGATTCAATTACTGAAAAAGAGATTCCACTTGATTATTATGAAAGGGATTTTAGTATTATCTATTAACTTGAACAATGTTCATGAGTTAGAGCATTGTTTTTTTGTACCAAGAAATAATTGCGTTATTCCGATAGAATCACAACAGGCGCGTTACCAAAGGATCCCGTAACATTCGCAATCAACTGCGATAGATAAGCATCCATTTGCACTTTGTCAACTAGAAAATCCAATCGCTTTTCTACATAGTCTTCCATATCCCTTATACTATCAAAATTTTGCATTGCTTTATCCGACAAATAGAATTCCCCGATTGAAGAAATATCTAAAAAAGGAGCATTTAAATTTTCGGATTTTAACTCTTTTCTTAAGCGAACACTTATTTTTGTTTCAGTACAATCCACAATTTCTAACAATCGAGAAACTTGAACATTTTCATTTTCTGTAGATACTTGTTCTACTGAATATTTGATGCTTTCCAAATATAAATTCACTCCAGTTATTTGCAACATATAATCTCCTTATACATTAAAATCTTTTAATGACCTTAACACAAAATTTCCAACACTAAATTTCTTAGATTCGTGACCCCTGTTTTGCTTATCCACCAAATTTTTATCCTTGAATTTATAATAAGCTAATTCTTGTTCTAACTCCAATATACGTTGATTTGAAAATGAAGCTCGTCCAATTTTTTCACTAATAGCTGTATTAATATACGTATTTAGACTCACTCCATCCATTTGTGCATTCTCTAACAATTGCTTATGCGTCGTTTTAGGAACCCTCAAAGCTATTTTTCCACTTGGAAGGCTCCCTTCATCTTTTGGAACCGGTAATTCTATTCCTTCATCTTTTAAATAACTTAAATATACACTTTTAGTAGCTTGTGCATCGGCAATTGCCTCTTCAATTGTATCTCCACCACCTACGCATCCTTTTAAATCTGGATACTCAACACACCATTCTGTTTTTCCATTTTCCAAATGCATAGGATATACTTTCATTGCATAATCCATACTATCTCTCTTCCTTTCTGTAATTAATCTCTTCAACTAATTCTACCGCTTTTTTTACATATACTTCTTTTACACTATTCCCATGTTTAGGAATTGGGAAAGGTCTATCTAACAAATCATGTGTAAATATTACATGACTTGTTCCATTTTGCTTTTTCTTCTTAAAACCAGAATATTTTAAATACTTCTCTAAATCGGAAAATTCTATTTTATTTCCAGATTTATAATTCTCAATCTTTGCAATTAACTTTTCAATTTTTGACATTCGGTCCTTTCTTATATGGTATCATATTTAATATCATTTATGTATGATTATCTACATTTTTAATTTTAACAACCCAATGTGAAAAAGACATTAAATCTGAAAATTTAATAAAAAAGATATCAATTCGTTTATTTGAACTGATATCTTTTAACTTTATCTAGATAAATTTGTATTCTTAGAATTCATGATTTTAAATACATCTTCTTGTGTTACCACATTAAAATCATGTTGAATCATAAGCTTTAATACACTCGCACTGATTGCGAAATCGACTGTCTTTTGCGGATCAAATCCATTGATCAAGCCATGCACAAATGCGGCACCATAGGCATCTCCGGCTCCTACAGCTTCTAAACTATGTACTCTATGAATTGGACTTTGGTAGAACTTTCCATCCACATAATAGATACCCATCCAATCTCCTTCTTCTACAGTATGCATATTTCTTAATACACTTGTCACACTCTTCACATTTGGAAATTGACGAGTAATTTCTAACATCCCCTCTTTATAAGTATCAATCTGATCAATACCTGTAGATAAGTCTCCATCAAAGGTATGAATTCCAAGTGTTGCTTCAAAATCTTCATCATTGGCAATACATACATCTACATACTGTATAAAATCACGCATTACAACTTGCGCTTGTTCTTTAGACAACATTTTTCCTCGATAGTTCAAATCACTTGAATATCCTTTTCCTTACAATACCTTCAAAGCTCTCTTTAAAGATTAACAAACACTATCACTTGCAGCAGGTGTTACACCTGAAAAATAGAAAATATCTCCTGGCTCTAGGATATCTTCCCATTTATAATCTTCTACATCCGATTGAGAAAAAGCACTGTAAGCATGGTCATAAACAACATTAGTGCTACGAATATTACTTCCTTTTTCAAAGAAATAAATTCCTAAACGATTGCCTCCACGAAGCATATACTCTGTATTCACACCATAATGACAAACTGCACTTAACGCAGACATTCCCACTGGATTGTTTGATACTTTAGATACAAAAGCACATTTATCTTCATACATCGCTAAACTTGCAGCTACATTGGCTTCCGCGCCACCATAACTCGCCTCAAAACCATCACTTTACATAATACGCAAGTTTTCTGGTGTCTTTAAACGAAGCATGATTTCTCCAAAAGTGACTACCTTCATAATATATATCCTCCATGAACATGATTATGATAGCACATATTAAAGGATGGCTTAACGCCATCCTGGATTGATATATTTTTGTATGAAATCAGATACTCCATTCACATCATTACTTTTACAGATAAAACTAGCTTTATCTTTAACATCTTTATCCGCATTTTCCATACATACAGAATACTTTACAGCTTCAAACATACTTACATCATTGTAGTTATCACCAAATACGATCACTTCTTCTGAAGATATATGTAGTAACTCTATTAAATTTTTTAATGCTTTTCCTTTTGAAGCCTGTCGGTTCACAATCACAAATGCATTTCCTTCTGCACGTTCACAATGTACATGTCCACAATACAAATTAATTTTCTTTGCGAATTTCTCTATCTTATTTAAATCCTTATCAATACACATTATTTTATTAATTGTATTTGCACAAACTGCATTGATAGATGCATTGTCTACAATTGGTAAAACGCCTTCAAAACGTTTTCTAAAAGGTAAAATCAAATCAATCTTGCCCATTGTATAAATACAGTTTTCTGCATTGGCATGACACTCCAAATTAAATTCTTGAACCAAATTCAATATAAATCTGACCTCTTCATCTGGTATTGAATATTGTTTAACACAAGCATCGTTTTGATATATTTCTGCTCCGTTATTTGTGATATAAGGTGAATTTATATCTAATTCAGAAATGAACTTTTTTACTAAAACCATACTTCTTCCAGACGCAATCGTAAATTTATAATCCTGACCAGAGATTACATCTTTAATATTATCATCCAAAGACTTATCTGATTTTAGTAAAGTGCCATCTAAATCAACTACAATCAGTTTTATTCCCTTTAATTTTGTATCAGGAACTTTATCTGTATTCATTTTTAACCTTTTCAACAATATGATCCGCATTCAAACCATATTTAGCTAGTAGTTCATTTGGGGTTCCACTCTCTCCAAAAGTATCCTGCATGCCCATCATTTCCATACGCACTGGACTCTTCTTAGAAGTTACTTCACTCACTGCACTTCCTAAACCTCCATACACATTATGTTCTTCACAAGTAATGATGATTTCATGGGATTTTGCGATTTTTTCAATCAACTCTTCATCAATTGGCTTGATACAAGGCATATCTACAACTGTAACTGAAATATCTTCTTTAGCTAAAATTTCAGCGGCTTTCAATGCCTCTTGCACCATCATGCCTGTCGCAACCAATGCGATTTTCTGACCTTCTCTTAAAACTTTTCCTTTACCCAATTCAAACTTATAATTTTCATCATATACATCTTCTACTGCGCCACGACCCAGTCTTACATAACAAGGTCCTGCAATATCAGCTACTGCCTTTACAATTGCTTTTGCCTGGTATTGATCACATGGTACAAATACTTTCATATTTGGAATACTTCTCATAAGCGCAATATCTTCAATACATTGATGACTTGCACCATCTTCTCCAACTGTAATTCCAGCATGCGTTGCACATACTTTGACATTCAAGTTAGGATAACAAATACTATTACGAATCTGTTCAAAAGCTCGGCCTGCCGCAAACATCGCAAAACTTGATGCGTAAACCACTTTATTTGATGCAGCCATACCTGCAGCAACTGCCATCATATTTCCTTCGGCAATTCCCATGTTGAAATGATGTTCCGGTCTTGCCTTTTTGGCATCGATTGTCTTTGTAGATTTTGTAAGATCCGCATCTAATACTAAAACATCATCTCTTTCTACAACTAATTCTGCCAAAGCCTTTCCATAGGCATTACGTGTTGCTTCTTTTGCCATTATTCAAGACCCCCTAATTCCTTCATTGCCTGTTCATACTGTTCTTGGTTTGGTGCTGCTCCATGCCATGCATAGTTATTTTCCATATAAGAAACGCCTTTACCCTTGATTGTATGGGCAATAATCATTGTTGGTTTATCCTTAACTTGTTTAGCTTGTTCAAACGCATTTCTTAATTCATAAAAATCATGTCCATTCACATCCAATACGTTCCATCCAAAAGATTCAAATTTACTTGCGAAAGGTTCTGGCGAAATTACATCATCAATATTTCCATCAATCTGTAAATGATTGTAGTCTAAAACGGCACATAAATTATCCAATTTATAGTGAGCTGCTGCCATACAAGCTTCCCATACTTGACCTTCTTCACATTCACCATCACCTAATAAGCAATAAATTCGATGTGTATTCTTATCAATATGCTTATTGACAATAGCCATGCCCACAGCACAAGAAATACCTTGTCCTAAAGAGCCTGTAGACATATCAACACCAGCTACTTCATTCATATTTGGATGTCCTTGTAAATTTGAATTGATCTTTCTAAATGTAGTCAAATCATCATCTAACAACCCCTTTTCTTTTAACGTTCCATATAATAATGGACTCGCATGCCCTTTACTTAATACAAAACGATCACGATCAATTGAATCTATATTTTCTTTATTAATATCCATCTGTTCAAAATAGATTTCTGTTAAAATATCTGCACCACTCAAGGATCCTCCTGGATGTCCTGAGTTGGCACTATATACTTCGGTTAATATATTCTTACGAATATTGTTTGCATGAAGTTTTAATTCTTTGATTTCCATTTTATTCCTCCACTTTATATTCATTTAATATATTTATAGTTGCACTTGCGCCAATCCTTGTTGCACCCGCCTCTATAAACGCTTTACATTCTTTCCAAGTATGAATTCCACCAGCTGCCTTGATTTTTACTTTGTCACCTACATATTTTTTCATCAATAAAACATCATCCAGCTCAGCTCCACCAGTTCCAAATCCAGTACTTGTTTTAATGTAATCTGGTTGTATATCCCGTGCGATTGAAGAAAGCTCTTTAATCTCACTTTTACTTAAATAACAATTTTCAAATATTGCTTTTACGCATTTGTGTTCATTATGACAAATTTCCGTCATGATTAGCATTTCCTTACGAATGTGTTTCCAATCATGCATAAGTGCAGCTCCTATATCAATGACATAATCAATTTCATCTGCTCCATTTTCAAGAGCTTGTCTACACGCTGAACTTTTTATATCCAGCCCATCCGCACCTAAAGGAAACCCAATTACTGTACATACTTTTACATCACTAGCCTTTAATTTGTCTTTACAGTATGCAATCCATTTAGGATTTACACATACAGAAGCAGTGTTTAATTCTAACGCTTCTTCACAAAGTTCTTCAATATCTTTCTGTGTTGCAAAAGCTTTTAATAATGTATGATCAAAATATTTATTCATCTTTATTCCTTCTAAAGTAAAAGAGATGACTTCCTAACGAAATCATCTCCTAGTTTTTTTATTTTAAGCCATAATATTTTAACATTTCTGTGATTTTTTCGTCATCTTCTTTTGATAATTCTTGTACAGGCATACGAGCTGGACCAACTTCAGCAATTCCAGCTAATTCTACAGAACGCTTCATTGCGCTAGGAACAGTTCCTAGTTTTAATACACCACGTAAAACATCAATATCTTTTTGAAGTTTTTCTGCCGTTTCAGTATCGCCTTCATTTAAAGCTTTATCTAATCCTACCAATGTATCTACAATTACATTACTTGTTCCTGCTACAGCTGCAGTTGCACCAAGTCCATACGCATAAGAGATTTTTGAATCACTACCGATTAATAATTCAAAGTCTTTATTTTTAGCAATCTTAGCATATGCCTGGATTCTTTCTAATTCTCCACTACTGTCCTTAATAGCTTTAATATTTGGAATATCAGCTAATCTATCTACTAATTCTGGACTTAATGGACATCCTGTTGCCTTTGGAATGTTATATAAAACAATAGGAATGTTTACACTTTGGGCAACAGCCTTATAATGCGCATATAAATTTTCATCTGTAGGTTTTAAGAAATATGGAGTGATGACGCTTAGTGCATCTGCACCGATTTCTTCCATTTTCTTCGACAAACGAATAGTTGCTCTAGTTGAACAACAGCCTGTACCAACAAATACAGGTACTCGTTTATTAACAATTTCTACAACTTTTTTAGCGAATTCCACTTTTTCATCTTCATCTACAACGTGAAATTCTCCATTACTACCTAAAATAAATATACCTTTAACACCATGTTCAATTAAATAGTTAATCAACTTTTCAGTTGCTTCATAATTTATTGATTCTTCCTTATCTCTATTAAATGGGGTAACAATTGGTGTAATAATTCCTTCGAACATTTTGACTTCTCCTTTTATTTTTTAAATATAGAGTAGTCTTTATTATCGTATGGGGTGGTTTGAAAAAATAATTTAATATCATGCTCTTGAATGAAACGAATTCTTTCGATGTCTTCATCAGAGAAGTATTCGGATAAGCTTTTTAACATAACCCTAACTGCAGGGTATGGCATTTGAATTTCTTTAACTTTAAATCCTTTATCAACCGCTTGTTTAACAATTTCCAAATTTGGAAAAATTATCATCACCTTCATTGGAGGATTTTCATTAATTCTATCTATAAACTGCTCGACCGAATAAAAGTTGACCTTCATAGTTTTTGGCAAACATAACTGCATTACATTTGCGATAAATGGATCTTTAACATAATGCGGATCCACGACCCAGACTTGATCTGCATTTATAAACTGATTCCAGTTTAATTGTACCGTCGCATGTAATAACCTTGAATCGATACGTACAAGTTTTATATTTAACCCCTTCATCTCAATCACCCACCTGAACCTTATTGCTTTGCTCTTTTATGGCATGTGAAATCAATATTAGAAGAATTTTACCTTGAAAACTACCACGTATATCAATCTGAAAGATTTCTTCCAGCTTTTTAAGCTTGTATATTAATGTATTTTTATGTAAAAACAAACTTTCTGCTGCTTGCGTTAAATTAAAATCATTATTTAATAACGCCTCACTAATTTCTGTTAATTCTTCAAAATCAATTTCTTTTCCTTTGTCAATATAATAATTGTACACGCAATCCACGTCTTTTACATCGATTTTTGATAAAAAATACTCAGTAACATATTTTTCAAAAAATATGGGAACATTCTTTTCATACTTAACATTGTTCTTTAACCATAGACAATGTTGATAAGAACTTACATATTGTCTTAACTTATGCTGAACTGAACCAACAAAATAATAGAAATCATGGAAATCCCAATCAATTAAATTATGTATGTACTTTTGAATATACTCTTCAATTTCCTCTTTTTCCTTTAATTTATCAGGAATATCCTTATAAACAAGTAAACATCGATCATTCAATAAAGAATAAATGATTTGTTGACTACCCGGATTCATTTTCAATCTAGCCACATCTTGTGTTTTTACATCTCCACGATTTGATATCATATAGATTGCTACACGTGTTTTATCTTTATTCAAACCTAGATCATCCATCAAATCGATTATTCTTTTAATATCAAAATCCTTCTCATTTAATAGACATTTTACTAATTCATCATCCTTTGTGATTTTTCTATTTAAGTTTGCCTGATTGATTTCAAACATTAAACGAACCGTTAAAGATTCATGTAAAAGATTACCAATCATTTGTAAGCTATCATCATAACCATTTACCCATAAATAGCCAAATTCTTGTCCTTTCACATTCACTTCAAAAAAGACATTATTCTTATCTGGTCGATTAAAATCAATAGTGTTCCCAAGTAAATTTTTATCACTACAAAGTGTCACTTCTTTATTTTCGTTTATAATACCAATAACATATTTTTGGTTTTCATGAATAACACTAATAAACTCATCAAAAATTTCGCCAATTAGCATTTAGACCACCTCATAATCTCTAAATAAAGATTACCATTTTTCTTTGCTAAATACCAATCTACTAATCGTTGTTTCCATACAATTGCTTATTTGTATGAACACAAGCTTGTGCATATGTATCCATTGTTTCTTTGACGATTTGTTCAGCATCCACTGCATCTGCATTTGCAAGTTTTAAATACAAATCAATTAACACTGGCAAGTTTAAACCTGTTAATACATCATAATGATACTTTTGTGACAATACAGTAAATGTATTGCATGGAGTACCACCATATAAATCAACTAATACAATAGTAAATCCATCATCCAATGTAGATAACGTGCTATCTACAACTTTCATATATTCTTCAAATGAATATTCTGGAAGCAATGAACAAGTCTTAACATGAGACATATCCCCTGCGATCATCGATGCAGATTTAACTAATTCTTCACCAAATCTTCCATGAGTTCCAATTACAATATTAAACTTTTCCATATTTACTCCTTACTTTTGCATTTCACGTATGCTTTTTCCCAAGCTTCCACCTGGATGCCATTTAACATATTGATTTAATGTTAAATTTTTTCTCTCTTCAAGAACATCACTCAAAGTCTGTAAAACAATGATTTCAGCAATGATCGATGCTCTTGGAGGTTTATTTAAGCTGTCGCCCTCTTTATCTACATGTGCCTTTAAACAAACTTCACTAGCCTTTGCCAATGTAGATTGATCATTTCCTGTACAACTAATAATATGTGCACCATTTGCAAGTAAAGTGTTTACTGTTGCCTGAAGTTCTGTTGTTTCCCCACTATTGCTGATTGCGATTACAACATCACCAGGTAAAACCTGCCCACTTGATCCATGAACGGCTTCTGTACCATGCAATTCATAAGTTGGTGTTCCTGTAGAAGATAATAAACTAGCTACATACCCTGCAACATGGCCTGGTTTTCCAATCCCAGTTACATGAACACGATTTCCTTTTGATTCAGCATCCATAATGATATCAGCAGCTTTTTCAACCGATTCTAAATCTACGTCTGCGATATATTTATTTACTTCTTCTTTTAAATTTGTTAAGAAATTAACAGCATCTTTACTCATAAAATTATACCTACTTTCCTAATAATTGTTCCATAATAATATTTGTAGACATTTCACAAGTACGTGTTTCTGACTCTTTTGTACGAGCAGCTGTATGAGGAGTTAAATAGAAATTATCTAATGCCAATAATTTATCTCCTTCTTTTGGTGGTTCACTACTATATACATCGAAACATGCTGAACGAATTTCTTTAGTTGATAAAGCTTCATATAATGCTTCTTCGTTTACGATTCCACCTCTAGCTGCATTAATTACACATGCATTTTTCTTCATTTGTTTAAATTGTTCAGTCGAAATCATATCTTTCGTTGAATCTAACAATGGTACATGCAATGAAATATAGTCGCATTCTGTATAAATTTCATCTAATGAAGCAATTTTTGCATGATGCTCTTTTGCAGTTTCTTCAGAAATAGGGAAAGCATCATATGCGTATACTTCCATTCCAACTCCGTGTGCATAATCTGCAAGATATTTACCAATCATCCCAAATCCGATGATTCCTAATTTTTTACCATAAATTTCTAATCCAGTCGGTTTAGCCCATTTGTGATCTTTTACTTCATCAATTGAGTAATAAAGATTTTTTGATTCTGCAAACATCAATGCCATAACATGTTCAGCTACAGAACGAGAGTTTCCTCCAACACAACGACCTACATAAATATCATGTTCTTTTGCGTAATCTAAATCGATGTTGTCAGTTCCTACTCCAAATTTACATACAGCTTTTAAATTTGGACATCCTGCCATCATTTCAGCATCCATTTTATCAACACCAACAATAATAGCATCTGCATCTTTAGCTAATTCTTTAAATTCTTCATGTGTATAAGCTAGGCCTGTGTTATTGTAATGAACGTCCAAACCTGCTTTACGCATCTTTTCAACTTCATCTAAACCATAATTTGCGAATCCTCTAGGTGTAATTAATACTTTCATTTTATATTTCCTTTCTGCTTTAAAAATAAGCTTTTTATACAAACAGTTATTCAATTATTCAACTGTAATTTTCTAAAAAGAAAAGGACAAATCATTTCTTCCATAGATTTGTCCTTGTAATTCATTCACTAGATAATATGGAAGAATGTTAGTACAACAGCGATTACCATTGTGTAAACCATTAATCGGATGAATTTTGGTCCACGTTTTGTGATATACAAATACATACTCATAACGACAACGAATGGTAACATATTAGGTAAAATACCATCAAGGATTGATTGAACTGTAGTTGTAGCTCCGTTAGCTCCACTCGCAAATTCTAAGATAGTAGAAACTTTTACATAAGAAGCTGACAAGCAACCAATCATGAATAAACCAACAATACTAGCAATATCAATAACTTTTTTGATTGCACCTGAATGCAAGATTTCCAATACAGAGTTCTTACCTAAAGTGTAACCTTTATTAAATAATGTCCATGACCAGAAATATGACCATGCGATATAGATCAATCCTGGAATAAATGCTGCTAAAACAGATCCTTGTTGTGCCATTGGAACAAAGATTGCTAATGGAATTGTAGCAACGATACCTTGGTCAACACTATCACCAATACCTGCTAAAGGTCCCATCAAACCAATTTTTAATGATTGAATCATTTCTGGAGTGATTTCGTCTTCATGTCCTAATGCACGTTGCTCTTCTAATGAAATAGTAATACCATGAATGATACTTCCCCAGTCACAGTTCGTATTGAACATTGAAGTGTGACGCTTCATAGCATCCTTTAATTCTTCAGGTTTATCTTTATAAATTTTACGCATTACGCCATTCATTGAATATCCAAATGCTAATGCTTGCATACGGTCAAAACTAACAGGAACTTCTACTGCTGTAGTCCAACGCCACCATGCTTTTACTAAATCTTTTTTGCTGACTAATGTTTGTTTTTCTTCAGCTACCATATTTTCTGCCATGTTAAGCCGCCTCCTCTTCATCAGTTTGTTTGAATAGTGATACAATTAATGCCAAACATAAAGCAATCACTGCTCCAGTTAACATTGAGAATCCTAAGATTGAATATAGGAAGAATCCTAATACAAAGAATGGTAAATATTTTTGTTTACCCATAACTACTAATGTTAATGCAAAACCTAATGCTGGTAGCATGTTACCTGCATTATTTAATCCATTCATCAACCATGTTGGAACTACATTAATAAATGCCTGTACAACACTAGCTCCAAATAATGTTGCGATGAATACTGGAGTGAAATATAGAACACCATTTGTTAACCATGGTAATAAGAATGAGAATACGTTTAATTTGTCATATTCACCTTCTTCAACAAATTTGTCGGCTTTTGCATTATAGAAAGCATTGATTGTACGACGAACGTTGTTGATCAAAACACCTAATACTCCAAATGGAACAGCTAATGCAACAGCTGCTGCTGAATCTAAGTTTGTAGCGATTGCAGCTGGGATTGCAATACATGAAGCCAAACCTTGATCACTTGGGATATTTCCTCCGGCTTCAATACCACCCATATACATCAACTGAATTGTTGCACCATACATTAGACCTTTCGCAACGTCTCCATAAACTAAACCAATAATTACACCAAGAACAACTTGCTTACGGAATGCGAATGATAGGAAGTAACAAGCACGTCCCATAGAAAGCCAATAAATAAGACCAACTAATATTGCTTTGATTAACATAATTTTTCTCCTCTCTCTTTATTATTTTAATTAAAATTATGCACTAATTATTATAACTTTGCTACTGCTTTTTGTAATGTTTCAGATGGATAATCAGGTGTTGTTTGGAAATAAATTTCAATTCCTTGTTTTTCCAATCCTAACAATGTATCAGCATCAGCTCGATCTAATGTAATCGCATTATTTACAGCTTTTCTACCAGGGCCACCACCAAGTCCCCCAATTTGAACTTTATCAAGTTTCAATCCTGCTTCAACAGCCTTATTTAATTGGTTAACACCTTTGAATAAAACCATCACTCTTTTCTTGTCAAAATCTCCAGCTTCTTGTTTCTTTACTGCTGTTACATCATCGACAATTGTGATTTTTACTCCTTTTGGTGCAGCCATTTTAAATACTTCCTGCATGAATAAATCTTTCGCTAATTCATTGTCAATTGTTACGATTTCATTGATCTGGCATTGAGTCAACCATCTTGTGATTACCTGCCCATGAATCAATCTAAAATCTACTCTAGTTAATTCGATACTCATTTGTATGTCCTCCTCTTTACACTCACAATTCTAATGCAATCGCTTACATTTGAATATGTTCGTTCGAACCAAAACGTACATCCTTTTTTTGTTTGTTTGACCAAACATATATAACCTTAAAAAATTCAACAGCACTTATATATATAGAACACATGTATATGTACCATATATAGGCTTTATTTAAAGCTTTTTTAAAATTTTGTTCATTGAACAAAATATTTCATCTATTTGGTCAATCGCACATAAAACAACACATTATTTGGTCAACTGACACATTGTTGTTGTATGCGCTTTCGCATACAATGAAGGTGTAATTAAAGAGAGCGAGGTTATTTCAAATGAAAATGAGAAAAATGAATACCACAAAAAAAATGGTTGAATCTGGAGCATTGGCAATTGTTCGTGCAGATGTTGATCGTGCATGTGAAATTGCAGATGGATTGATCAAAGGTGGTGTTCCAGTAATGGAAATGAGCTACACATTTAACACTGCTGGTGACGTCATTAAAGCGTTAAAAGAAAAATATGGTGAAGCTTTAACTGTTGGTGCAGGTACTGTTTTAGATTCTGAAACAGCTCGTCATGCTATTTTGAATGGTGCTGAATTTATTATTGCACCTAATTACGATGAAGGTGTCGCAAAAATGTGCAATCGTTACCAAATTCCTTATGCACCTGGATGTACATCATTAACAGAAGCTGTTAACGGCTTAACTGCTGGTGCAGCATTTATTAAAGCATTCCCTATTTCAGACTTCTATGGTCCAAAATTAGTAAAAGTATTTAAAACACCTATTCCTGATATGCCTATCTTAGCTAGTGGTGGTATCAATTTAGACAACCTATCTCAATGGTTAGAAAATGGCGTAGATGTTTGTGGTTTTGGTGGACTATTGACTAAAGGAACATCTGAAGAAATTGCAGCAAACGCTAGTAAAATCCATGAAATCATTACAAATTTTAGAAACAAATAATATAAACATAATATATAACGATTGATTCTATCTCCATACCTTCCAAACATTATAATCAATCGTAAAAAAAATGACATAATGTCACAATAGCAACATTTATCTATATCTCTCCTACACTCACATATATTGGCATGTATGTGAGTTTTTTCTTTTAAATTATGTGGAATTATGGAACGTGTAGCACTCTGCTTGCGAAAGTGCTAATAAGGTGTATAATGTAATCAATTTCTTAAGGAGGAACACTCATGAACAAACAAAAGAAGCCTTTATACAGATATTACACAATTATATTGATTGTCATTATGGCTTTAAACTTTATCGTATTCCCTATGTTTCAACAATCTAAACTTGAAGCAACCAATTACTCAGATTTCTTAAATAAAATTGAAGAAAAGAAGATTGATACCGTTCAAATTGAAGATCACAATATTTATTACACTTTAAAGAAAGACTCAACAGACAAGACTTATAAAACAGGTGTTATGAATGATTCAGATTTAGTCAATCGTTTGGATAAATCCGGAGCTAAATTTGGACAAGTCTATCAAGAACAAATGAATCCAATTCTATCGAGTTTAATTTCCTTTTTCTTACCATTAATCATTTTCTGGGCATTTGGATCATGGATGTTTAAGCGTATGCAAAAGAAAATGGGCGGAGATGATCAAATGTCATTTTCACAAGGCTCTGGTTTTGGTCTAGGCAATCTAGGAAAGAGCAATGCCAAAGTCTATGTTGGTGAACAAACTGGAAAAACATTCAATGATGTTGCTGGACAAGAAGAAGCGAAGGAAAACCTACAAGAAATTGTGGACTTTTTAAACAATCCAGCTAAATATAAAGAGATTGGTGCCAAAATGCCAAAAGGAGCCTTGTTAGTAGGTCCTCCTGGAACTGGTAAAACACTACTTGCCAAAGCTGTAGCTGGTGAGGCTGGCGTTCCATTCTTCTCGATTTCAGGTAGTGAATTTGTTGAAATGTTTGTCGGTAGAGGAGCGGCCAAAGTGCGTGACCTATTTAAACAAGCTCGTGAAAAAGCTCCATGTATTGTATTTATTGATGAAATTGATACCATTGGTAAAAAACGTGATGGTGCAGGCATGAATGGTAATGATGAGCGTGAACAAACATTAAACCAATTGCTTGCTGAAATGGATGGATTTGATGGTTCCAAAGGTGTTGTATTGCTTGCTGCCACAAACCGTCCTGACTCATTAGACCCTGCTTTAACTCGTCCTGGTCGATTTGACAGAAGAATTCCGGTTGAACTTCCTGATCTTGCCGGTCGTGAAGCCATTCTTAAATTACATGCCAAAGACATCAAATGCTCAAACAACATTGACTTTAACGTAATCGCAAGAGCCAGTGCAGGAGCTAGTGGTGCCGAACTTGCAAACATCATTAATGAAGGAGCTTTATTAGCGGTTCGTGACCATCGTAAATCCGTAGTTCAAAAAGACTTAGAAGAAGCCATTGAAATCGTTATTGCCGGTGAACAAAAGAAGGGTGCAGTGATTTCAAATCGAGAACGAATGATTGTTTCTTATCATGAAATTGGACATGCACTAGTGGCTGCTAAATGTAAAAACACGGCTCCCGTTCATAAAATCACAATTATTCCTCGTACAAAAGGGGCTTTGGGATACACTATGCAAGTAGAAGAGAACGAACAAAACCTATTATCAAAAGAAGAAGCTTTCCAGAAAATTATGGTGTATACAGGTGGTCGTTGTGCTGAAGAATTAATTTTCAACTCCATCACAAGTGGAGCTAGTAACGACATTGAACAAGCCACAAAACTTGCCAGAGCCATGATTACACGCCTCGGAATGTCGGATGAATTTGGTATGACAGCCTTAGAAACAGTAAACAACCAATATTTGGGTGGCGATACATCTTTAGCTTGTTCCAATGAAACAGCGACTAAGATTGATGAGGCAACCATCGCATTAATTAAAAAAGCGCATGATGAGGCTTATCAAATTCTAGAAGACAACAAGATGAAGTTACATGAACTTGCCAAATTCTTATATGAAAGAGAAACTATTACGGGTGAAGAATTTATGTATATCTTAAATAAGCCGGCTGAAATCCCAGCACAAACAAATAAAGATTAAGATGTGTGTAATGCACATCTTTTTGAAATATAATGTATTGTGAGTTTTTGCATTACATTATATTTCGTTTGATAAAAGTTTTATCAAATTGTATAATTTTAATATAATGTATTGCGAGTTTTGATATTACTTTATACTAGGAGGATTTATGGAAATTCAAAGAAATCTATATTTACAAAGATTGATTGCTTGTCAACATGACGGACAAATCAAAGTCATCACAGGCCTGAGAAGATGCGGAAAATCGTTTCTACTTTTCCATCTTTTTAAAAATTATCTATTAAAAAACGGCATTGACAACCAACAAATTATCACTTTTGAATTGGATCAGATGAAAGACATTCAATATCGAAACCCCATTGAACTTTCAAAGAAAATCCATAGTATTGTTGACAATACGACACAACAATATTATCTATTCATTGATGAAGTACAAATGTCCGATGAAGTAAATAATCCTTATAATCCAAAAGGAAAAAAAATTTCTTTCTATGATATGTTAAACGACTTAAAAGAACTATCGAATTTGGATATTTATGTAACTGGCAGCAATTCTAAAATGCTTTCTAATGATATCTTAACGGAGTTTAGAGGTCGTAGTGATGAAATAAAAATTCATCCTTTCTCCTTTTCGGAATATTACTCATTTGTTGGTGGAGATAAAGAGGAGGCATTTGATAATTATTCGTTTTATGGTGGAATGCCTTTTCTACTCACAAAACAAGACGAAACCTCCAAGATTGAGTATCTAGAAAACTTATTTAAAGAAGTGTATATTCGAGATATTGTAGAACGCAAACATATTGAAAGAGAAGATATTTTAGGTTCTATTATTGATTTATTATGCTCGTCTGTAGGTTCTTTAACAAATCCATCTAAAATCACTAAAGCTATCAATTCCAAACAACAACGCAGCGGAAAAGATATTGTTTATCTTCCCACAATTAATAAATATATTGATTTTTTAGAAGATTCTTTTCTATTTAAAGAGGCTTTGCGGTTTGATGTAAAAGGAAAATCTTATTTAGATTTCCCAAAAAAATACTATTGCGAAGATATAGGATTGCGGAATGCAAGAACCGGCTTTCGACAAATTGAAATGCCGCACATTATGGAAAATATCTTATACAATGAATTAATCATTCGTGGATTTAAAATCGATGTGGGCGTAGTCTACGAAAACATTAAAACGGAAAAAGGAAACTATCGAAAAGTAGCTAGAGAAATCGACTTTATTATTCAAAAAGGAATGAAAAAATATTATATTCAATCCGCTTATGCAATGGAAAATGAAGAAAAAGTATATTCTGAATCACGTTCACTAAACATTACCGGAGACAGTTTTCCAAAAATTATTGTCAGAAGAAATATTCGTAAACGTTTTTATGATGAAAATGGAATTTTAAACATTGGCCTAATTGATTTTTTATTATCAGACAATGTTCTTTAATATAATGTATTGCAAGTTTTGATATTATGTTACAGCAAATGCAGGGTTGAAAGCCCTGCATTTTTAATATTCTTCTTTTAAAAGAAAATCTATTAATCTACAATCGTGTGGTTGATAAAGTGAAAATAGTATATCCGTTTTATGAATCTGTTATAATTAAAAAGCCAAAGAAAGTTAATGTCTAAGCAGTCATTGAGAACTTTGTTTGGCGACATCCTCACCGTATGCCTACTAGACATGTTGAGGATGTTTTTTAATGTCTAATTCACTCTTTCATCCTTTTTACATTGTTTTAAAGCATTGATTAACTTTGTTTCATCCAAAGGCTTAGCCAAATGCATATTCATACCTGCTATCTTGCTATTCATTATGTCTTCTACAAACGCATTCGCACTCATCGCAATGATTGGAATTGTCTTTGCATCCAATCGTTTTAATGCACGAATCTTTCTTGTCGCATCTAAACCATTTATTTTTGGCATCATGATATCCATAAGAATAAAATCAAATTTATTTTCTTCACTCTTTTCAAATAAATCTATTACTTCTTGACCATCTTTTGCACATACAACCCGAATACCATTACGTTCTAACATATATTCAACGATTTCCATATTCAAATCGTTATCTTCTGCCACAAGCACACATAAACCTTCTAACGATATTTGTTGATGCCTATTATTTTTGTTTTCAATTGGCTTTCCTAACTTAAAAGGAATCTGAATCGAAACCAAAGTTCCAACGCCCTTTTCACTTTCCAATTGAATATTTCCATGCATATACTCCACAAGCTTTTTGGCAATAGGCAAACCAAGACCTGTACCTTGATATGTGGATCTACTAGAACTATCTTCTTGCGCAAATAAATCAAAGGCATGTTTAATAAAATCTTGACTCATTCCGATACCAGTATCTTTACATCTAAATTCTAAAAGCGATGTCGACTCATCTAAACATTTCTCGTTCATCCATACATGGATTTCTCCATTTTCTGGTGTAAACTTAACGGCATTTTGTACAACTATCGATAGTATTCGTGAAAGATATATTGGATACCCTCTAAACCTTGAATGACTCAATTGACCTTCATACCAATCCAAAATATATTGAATATTCTTTTCTTGTGCCAATTGTTGTCCATCAAAATTAATGCTTTCCAATAATTTAGTAACATCAAAATCAACTTCTTCCTCTGTAAAATGATCACTTTCTAAATCATTCATATCCAAAACATCATTGACTAAAGAAATCAAATAATTTAACGACCGATGAATCTTATTTCTTGTGATTTTCTGCAGTTCTAAATCCTTTGGATTTTGATCTGCAATATGAAGCATACCAGAAATGCCATTTAATGGCGTACGCATATCATGAGACATACTCTGTAAGAATCGCGTTTTTATTTTCGCCTCACGCTTCGCCTGTTCTGCTTCAAAGAATAAATTTAATTCTTTACGCTTTGTCTCACTAATTGTACGAATTGTCGCAATGGCTTGAATCGCTTTCCCATTCGCATTTCTTTTGGAAACAATAATACGCAATTTATGCCAGTTGCCATCCACCATTCGATATTCCGCTAAAACATCCTCTTCTTTTTCAAATCGTGAAGTTAATGTTTCTATATTCGCAAATTGATGGATAATATTTCGATATTCCGGTGCAATCTCTTGTTCACATACTTCATACATCGCTTTCGTAGCACAACCTGCCTTAGGAATGATATCCTTTCCTGAAATTCTTTCATATGTATCTGCTTCTAAATCAATTTTATAAATGGAACTATAACTTTTCGCAATTGTAGAAATCGTTTCATTACTCCTCTTTATTTCCTCTAAAGCATTCTGCAACCTTTTCTGTATTGCTTTTTCTTTTTCGATAATATCATCAATATAACGAAAACCTAATAATACGTGACACGAATCTTCATCTTCACTTACCTTAACAACTTTCGTTTCAAAATATTGTTGATTCTGCACATTTGGATAAGTACGATAATTCTGTGTAAGACTCACTTGTGTTTTCAACAAAGATTTTAAATTATCACGAGAAAACCACCATAAAAACTCAGGCTGCTCCTCCTTAGGAATATAACGCATCGCATATTGATAAGCATATTCATAAAAATCTTTATACCCTGAATAACTTCTTATTAATTCACTCGCATTGGTTTCATCCTGAATATGAACAGGTTCAAATTTACCACTGTTAACTTCCAAATAATAAATAGCCGTAAAGTCAGAGCTTAGACTTTCTAGAATTTGTTTTTCTTCTTCTAACCGGTCATTTCTTTCTTTTTCATGTTCAACAATGTCATTCACCAATTTAAAGCCCAACACAAAATCATCTGTCTCATCCGAAATCTGCGCAAAACAAGCCTGGAAATAATCTATTTTTCCATTAAATTTTCTTTGAAAAACAACCGGATATACTTTTTCTGTCTTGATTCGTTCACGAACGACACGATAATTCACATTTCTTAAAAAATCTTCTCGATCTTCTTCACAAACATATTCTGAAGCATATTTCTCCATGCTCTTTTGATAATTATTTGTTTTGGCAAACTTTTCAATTGCTTCTTGAGCAATATGATCCCCTTTTTTTGTTTGTTGATACAACTCAACCGTTAAATCATGATTGATCACCCATACCGTGACATATTCATGACTCAAACCAGAAATAAAACGCTGTTGAAGAAGGTTTTTTTCCTTATGCTTATGAATATCAATAAGAAATCCACAAACACTTACTATTTTTCCTTTTTCATTTAAAACAGGCTTTCCAATCGCACGATACCAACGATATTGTTTGTCTTTATTCTGAAGACGATACTCTACCTCATATGTTGCGGTTGAATCCCTCGTATCATGAATGTTTTTAAACTCTTCTTTAACAACATCAATATCTTGAGGATGCATATGATTCCAAAGCATAGAATACGAAATATGCGTCTCACCTTTAAATCCATAAAGCATCTCAGATAGACTCTCACTACCTATAAACTCTACTGGCCTTTCATTATCATCAAACCGAATGCGATAACGAGCCTCACCTAACTCACCGTATAGCGCATCTTCACTGTCTTCATTTGTATAAACCCATATAGAAGTATTCTCATCATTATCTGAATACCGATCAATTTTCAGACGAATCAAGGTACCATCCTTTTTACGATACGTAACATTCACTTGATTTCCAGAAGACAAAATATTATATACATAATCATAGTCCAAGACTCGATCAATCACTTCTTGATAATCACAAGCTACATAATGATCTCGATATAATTGCATCGCATCTGAATAAGAACCTTTTGTGTCTTTGGCAAAAGCACGAAATGCTTCTGGAGCTAAAATATCACGAAAAGTATCTGTACTTCGATCTAAAATATAAACCGCTGCATATTTAGGTGCTATTAATCGCAAAAAATTTTCGGCATCTTTTTTTTCTTGAAGAAGTTGATTCATAGTATGACCTCCTCATATTGACATTTTCATTATAAATGACTATTTAATTTTTTCCTATTTTAAAATCAAAAATCCAACGAAAAAAAGGAAGCTTCACGCTTCCTAATCGCATAACTCATATAAATCTAAAACCAATTGTTCTGTCTTATCCCAACCAAGACAAGGATCTGTGATTGATTTTCCATACACATTACCATCTGTTGGCTGATTTCCATCCTCTAAATAACTCTCAATCATTAAGCCCTTCACTAGCTTTTTGATATCTTCCGATTTACTTCTAGAATGCATTACATCCTTGGCAATACGAATCTGCTCTAAATATTGTTTATTTGAATTTGAATGATTACAATCCACAATACATGCCGGATTCTTTAAATCTGACTTTTCATATAAGTGAATCAATTCCATTAAATCTTCATAGTGATAATTCGCATGTGCATGATTAAACTTATCCACATATCCCCTTAAAATCGCATGAGCCAATGGATTTCCATCTGTCTGTACTTCCCAGCCACGATAAACAAATCTTTGATCGGCTTGAGCCGCTACAATCGAATTCATCATAACTGTTAGATCTCCACCAGTAGGATTTTTCATTCCCGCTGGAATTCCTACACCACTCGCCACAATACGATGTTGTTGATTTTCAACGCTTCTTGCACCGATGGCAACATATCCTAATAAATCCGATAAATACGCATGATTTTCTGGATACAACATCTCTTCTGCACAAGTAAAACCAGTTTGTGTTACAACCTCTGTATGCAGTTTACGAATCGCAATGATTCCCTTCAACATATCCTCTTTGGAATGAGGATCTGGCTGATGCAACATCCCCTTATATCCAACACCCTTTGTACGAGGTTTATTTGTGTAGACACGTGGAATCATAAAAATCTTATCTTTAACTTTTTCTTGTAATACAGCCAAACGATTCATATAATCTAAAACCGCATCTTCACGATCCGCACTACAAGGACCAATGATTAAAATTAAACGATCATCTTTTCCAGTAAAAATATCTTCAATTTCCTGATCTCTTTGTTTCTTAATTTTTTGCACCTTATAAGGTAAAGGAAACTCCTTCTTTAAATCTTCTGGAGTTGGTAACTCCTGTATCTTCTTCATATCCATATTCAACATTCCTCTTTAAATCACCCTTTGACAATATCATATTCTCGCATGTTTTTCAAAATCAGATATGATTTAATCGATATTCCAAGATGTAATCATCCATGATAAAGCCATTCCCTATATCTGTCTGTACAGAATCAATCCATTGAAAACCAAACTTCTCATATACAGCTAGACTATGCTTATTATATTTGTTGCAAGTCAAATATACAGAAGAATAACAATACTTTTCTGCCTGTTTCTTTACATATTCAAACATTTCAGTCGCATAGTGCTTTCCTCTAGCCAAATCCTTTAAATACAGTTTAGACAAGAATAAACGATCCGGCTGATTCTGCAAACCAATATATCCGACTAGCTCATCCCCTTCATATACCTTATGATAATGATACTGCTGATGTTTGACTTGGTCTTGCATGGCATCAAAGCTTTGAAACTTATCTACCATATAGTCAATCTGTGCCTCTGAAATGATTCCAGGAAAAAATTCATGCCAAATCTTTTCGGCAAGAATATCCACTTCTTTTAAATCATCCTCATTTTTACACTCAACAATATTAATACTTTTCATAATGCACCTTTGAAGAATCAAACTTATCTTTTGCAACCTCTTCTTGATCAATATACCCAAATGAAATCATCCACATGGGAACAATTCCTTTTGGTAATTTAAAATACTGATTTAAAGCCAAATAACGCTCTTCATTCGGATACACACCCAGCCAGCATGAACCAATTCCCAAGCTTTTCGCTTCCACCAACATATTCTCTGTAGCTGCCGCAAGATCTTGTTGGCAATAATCTAAACTATCATTCTTACTTTTATCCGCACAAACCACGATTCCCATAGCTGCATCTTTTAGAAAGGATGCATAAGGCGTCATTTGACTTAAATCCTTTAATGTATCTTTATTTTCTACGACAATAAACTGCCAAGGCTGACTATTTCTAGCGCTAGGTGCACTAAATGCTGCCTTTAAAATTAAATCGATCTCTTCTTTTTTTAAAGATTTCTGTTTATATTTTCTCACACTCGTACGATTAAAAATTGCATCCATACTCTTTACTCCTTTTTCTGTATTGAACTAACACACTCTGGCGAGTGTGGGCTTTTTTTCATAAAGCTTAGTTCTTCTCCTGATTTATATTCTATCATAGTTTTGTCTTTATTATTTGAAGGGATGTGTTGTTATGAATAAAGATGAAGCTTTAAATAAATTTATTTTTATGATGGAATATAGAAATCTTTCATCAAATACCATTCACATGTATCAATGGTATCTTTCGAAAATGTTTGATTTTTATCAACTGGAAGACGTATCTATTCTTAATATTTCAATGGCGCAGAACTATGTCGTCCATATGAAACAAACTTATGCACCTGCTTCTTTAAATGTAATTATCAGTGCTATCCGTTACTTCTTTGATGTTGTTTTGGAAACTCCACTATCCAGAAGACAATTCCCAAACATATTATATGATCCTGTAGAAATTACTGTTTTTACAGACGAACAGATTCATTTGTTGCTTGATACAAACGATGTACGTCTTCGTGCTTTTCTACTTCTTGGTTTGGATGCCGGACTTAGAGTCGGTGAAGTAGCTCGTTTAAAAGTTAGCGACATTGACTCTAAAAATATGTTGCTTTCCATCCACAAATCAAAGCGTGGTAAGTCTCGCAAAGTTCCTTTATCTAATGCATTGTTAAATGCGCTTCGTAAATACTGGATTGTCTATAAGCCTGATAAGAATGGATACTTATTTCCATCTGTTCGATTGAATTCAAAAACACCATACATTAATCAGAAATACATCAATAAACTATTCAGGAAACATATTAAACAGTTTTCTTTTTACGTTCCATCCACGCGTTTCCATAATCTTAGAGACACGTATGCTACACTTATGCTCAAAAACGGATGTAATATATTCACTTTAAAGAAACTGTTGG
>OHAF01000194.1_pt1 | contig 64587 bp, 60 predicted proteins | sample 1577041 | NCBI WGS metagenome assembly OHAF01 (sample SAMEA3541495, study PRJEB24748) | human gut metagenome | biome: human gut; feature: human-associated habitat; material: faeces | place: China | collected 2012
TCATTACAGACTCATCGTCTTCTCCTTTGCGAATACGATCCATGTAGGTGTCTTTGACGTCCAAAGCATAGTCGCTTTGGAATATTCCTGTTCCCCATGTTCCCATAGAATTCCTCCTGATTGTTAAAAGTTCATTTATCGGTGCTGAGTATAGTTTACAGTATATCAACGTCGTTGTCAATGAGTTTAATGCAAAGACAAAGGTTCCTCCCGTTTTTCCTATCGATTTATTCGCCAATTTGTCTAAAAAGCAAAAAAACCCGATAAAATCGGGGGTTTTCGCGGAAAATATCTTTTTATGTTCCTGTTATTGGTGGACGGGGATGGATTCGAACCATCGTAGTCTGTGACAACGGATTTACAGTCCGCTCCCTTTGGCCGCTCGGGAACCCGTCCGAATCAGCATATTGATTATAGCATAAAAATGTCAACTGTCAACATTTCGGCAAAAATATAAACATTATTATTCCGGTTTGCTCTTGTTAAGCAGGCAATAATATGATATAATTTCGATGCTGATTTTGATTTAACTTGAAATAAAGGAGATGAATTCATATGAACAACATTCCGACCCCGCATATTTCGGCAAAAGCAGGCGATTTTGCTGAAACCGTTCTTATGCCTGGCGATCCCAAGCGGGCAAAGTTCATTGCAGAAACTTATCTGAATGATGCTGTGCTTGTTAATGATGTCCGCGGAGTTCAAGGTTACACCGGCTATTATAAAGGCAAGCGTGTATCCGTTATGGCCAGCGGAATGGGCATGCCGTCCATAGGAATCTATTCCTACGAACTTTTTAATTATTATGACGTAAAAAATATCATTCGTGTCGGTTCCGCAGGAGCAATTCATCCGGAATTAAAGATTCGAGACATCGTTTTCGGCATGGGGGCATGCACAAATTCGAACTATGCAGCCCAATACAGACTGCCCGGCACTTTTGCGCCGACAGCAAGTTTTAATCTTTTGCAGAAGGCAGTTGCCGAAGCGGATAAAGCAGGTGTGCGTTACATGGTTGGGAATCTTTATTCCTCCGACACATTTTACGATGATGCTCTCAGTCTTTCCGATTGGCAGAAAATGGGTGTGCTTGCTGTTGAAATGGAGAGTGCAGCATTGTACTGCAACGCGGCGCGTGCAGGGAAAAACGCTCTTTGCATATGCACGATTTCCGATTGTCCGTTTAATCCGGGTCAGGATTGCACGGCGGAAGAGCGGCAGAACACGTTTACAAAAATGATGGAAATCGCACTGAATATCGCATGAGTTCATCTGCATTTTGTAAAAATCGATTAATCATTGTGAGGCGGCTGCATTCGCAGCATCACGGGAACGCAGGAAGAGGTATTAAGCGATGAGCAAACGTATTGTTAAATCGATCATAGCACTATTCTTCGTGGCAGTGGGTTTGAGTGCCGCTCAGCTTATATGCAGCGGCAGCTTTATTGCGTCTTTCGGCGAAAAAGCACGAAAATGGCTGCCAATATGTATTTTTTGCGTTCTCGGTGCAGGCTTCGGTGTATTCGGATATGTGATTGCGCCGCGTTTGGTTAAAGCGTATCACTTTGTCACAGGCAGCATTATGCGGAGGTTCACCGACATGCCGCTTTCCGTGATTTTTGTCGGTGTAATCGGACTGATTCTCGGATTGCTTGTCGCATTTTTGTTGAGCACCTTCCTGCTGAACATCGAGCCGCATTTTATCGGCATCATTCTTGCAGTCAGCGCGTATTTAATTTTCGGAACCCTCGGCTGGCTGATTCCCACAAAGCGCAGTAAGGAAATCGTTCTGCCGTCGTGGTTCAGGCTCGGAGAAAAGGGAGGACGCACGGTTGCGGCTCCGAAAGTTCTCGACACCTCGGCAATTATTGACGGAAGATTTTTTGACGTCTATAAAACCGGCATAATTGAGGGAATCGTGATGATTCCGCAGTTTGTGCTTGATGAGTTGCGTCATATTGCGGACAGTACGGATTCGGTCAAGCGTGTGCGCGGCAGGCGCGGACTTGATATGCTTCAGGATATTCAAAATTCTGCGGCTGTGCAGTCGATTGCCGTTTACTCGCGCGACTACCCCGATATCGCTGAAGTTGATGCTAAATTGCTGCGTTTTGCATCCGAACATCATGCAATGATCGTTACCACCGACTATAACCTCAACAAGGTTGCAACTGTTCAAAAGGTTCCCGTTTTCAACATCAACGATCTTGCAAACGCACTCAGAAGCAGTGTTGCTGCCGGCGAAGATGTTGTTGTTGATATTGTTAAAGAAGGAAAAGAATTCAATCAAGGCGTTGCCTACTTTAACGACGGCACAATGGTCGTTGTTGACGGTGCAAAGCGTTATGTCGGAAAATCCGTTACAGCAACAGTAACAAGTGTTCTGCAAACATCCGCAGGAAAGATGGTTTTCGCAAAGCTCCGAGAGGAATAGACGCAATTCATCTTTCCGGCAATCATTAAAGCTATGCCCGCGTTTTTAACGCGGGTTTCTTTTATTGAACTGTGAAAAAGCACGGAAGACAGTATCTCCCGTGCTTTTGAGCTTCAGCTCATCTTTTCATTTTAAAATTGAATAATCAGTCCTCGGGATACAGAGGATACTTTTCGGTAAGCTTTGCAACTTCAGCCTTTACTCTTTCGACTGCATCTTCGCCGTTAAATACGATATCTGCAATCAAACCGCCGATAATAACCATGTCTTCTTCTTTGAAGCCGCGGGTGGTCAGTGCGGGAGTGCCGATGCGGATACCGCTGGTGATGAACGGGCTGCGGGTTTCAAAGGGAATGGTGTTCTTGTTGACGGTGATGTTTGCAGCGTCAAGGAGGTGTTCGACTTCCTTGCCGGTTCTGCCGCTTGCGGTCAGATCAACGAGCATCAGGTGGTTATCCGTGCCGCCGGAAACGATGCGAAGGCCTGCCTTCTGAAGGCTGTCGGCAAGAACTGCTGCATTCTTGACAACCTGCTGCTGATATACCTTGAACTCAGGCTGAAGTGCTTCGTGGAAGCATGCAGCCTTTGCCGCAATGGTGTGCATAAGCGGGCCGCCCTGTGTGCCGGGGAATATGCCCTTATCGATTGCTTTTGCATATTCTTCCTTGCAGAGGATGATACCGCCGCGGGGACCGCGCAGGGTCTTGTGAGTGGTGCTGGTGACAACGTCAGCATAGGGTACAGGATTCATATGCAGACCGGCTGCAACAAGACCTGCAATATGTGCCATATCGACCATAAAGATTGCGCCGACTTCCTTTGCAATATCGGAAATGATGTCGAAACGAATCTCACGGGGATATGCACTTGCGCCCGCAACGATAAGCTTGGGCTTGCATTCATTCGCAATGCGGCGGAGTTCATCATAATCAATGCGCTCGTCCGCTTCGCTTACGCCGTAAGGAACAACATTGAAATATTTTCCGCTCATGTTTACGGGGCTGCCATGCGTAAGGTGACCGCCATGGGACAGATTCATGCCGAGAATCGTATCGCCGGGGTTAAGAAGCGCAAAATAAACGGAAAGGTTCGCCTGTGCGCCGGAATGGGGCTGGACATTTGCATGTTCCGCACCAAAGAGCTTTTTGACACGATCACGGGCAAGATCTTCAACCTTGTCAACGCATTCACAACCGCCGTAGTAACGCTTTCCGGGGTAGCCTTCTGCGTATTTGTTGGTGAGATGGCTGCCCATTGCCGCCATAACGGTTTCGCTGACGAAGTTTTCGGATGCGATGAGCTCGAGGTGGCTGCGCTGACGTGCAAGCTCCTCTTCCATGTAGCCGCAAAGCTCGGGATCATGTGCCCGAATCAAATCAAACTGGATCATTTTATGCCTCCATAGAGTTTATTGATATTCCGAGTGATATTATAACTCAAAAGCTATTTCTCGGCAACCTTGAGCAATAAATATAATTAAAACTTTTTTTGCACGAATTCAAAACAGAATCAGGGCTCATTCAGAAATTCAAGAATGCTTTCGACTGATTCGAAACGATTTATGTGCATCATTGCTTTTTTCTTTGTGCAAACGGATAAATACGCATCATTGAAATCCGCTGAATTCCCGCTGCCTGAAATACTCAAAAGTACTGCACAGCCTGCCTCAGGCTTCGTGCCGCGCTTAATTGTCCATACATCGGAAGAACCGTCGCCTGCGGCAATCAACTCCAATGTGCGCATTCCGCCCGGTATCCCCTCCCCCGTCATTTTGAGGAAGCTTTCTTTAACAGTCCATATACGGGAAAGCAACTCGTCCGCGTTTGTTGAATCGCTCATCAGCTCCTCCTGAGGAGACAAGATGCGCTTTGCCGCAGCCTTGCTGAATGTGTGTCCGCGTTCAACATCAATCCCGACCGGCTCTCGGGCAATTGCACAGGCAGCATATCCCTCTGTGTGTGAAATCGAAATATGACCATTTTGGATTGTAGGTTGGCCGCTCTCTTTATATGCATAATCAGACGGAGCAAACGGTCGCCCGCTGTTTTTCATTGCTGCACAGATTGCAAGCTCTGCCGCAGCAGATTGTTCCAAAGCGGAAATGTGTTTTTCAGACAGGGAAGAATCCTGCGGATTCAGCATCCAACGGCCAATCTTTCCGAGTCGAGTCTCCGAAAAAAAAGGCATCAGTTCATGTTTCAATGCATGTTTTTCCGAAAAGGAATACGGCGCGTACGAAAGGATGCATATTTCAACAAGCGAACCCTTGAAGAAAGGTTCGCTGTTTTCCGTCGATATGCGGCCGTCACCGTTCAGTGACGCCCTCTTTTTTACCTTATTCAAATTCACATTCATAATATATCATTATTTATTTCTTCTGTCAAGCACCGTGCGAATTGAGCTGTTGTTGCTTTTTTGTCGATTTTGGGTTATACTGTATTCAGGCAACAGCTCGGAAAGCGCAGCGCAGCGCATTTATGTTCTGCTTCTGCATCATCCTTTGCCTCAGTCACGAACAGAAACAGGAGGGCTTCTCATGAACCTGCTGCACATGAAATATGCTGTTGAGATTGCGGAAGCAAAATCAATCAACAGAGCATCGGAAACGCTTTTTGTCGGGCAGCCTACGCTCAGCCGCGCAATAAAGGAGCTTGAGCAGAATCTCGGCATTAAAATATTTGACCGTAGTGCAAAGGGTATGTTTTTGACGCCCGACGGTGAAGTTTTTATTCGATATGCAAAAGCTATTCTTAAACAGGTTGATGAAGTTGAAGCCGCCTTCCGCCGTTCCGGCACTCGACGTCAGCGTTTTTCGCTTTCATGCCCCCGTGCAAGCTATATTTCCGATGCATTCACGGCATTCTCACTGCTGTTTAAGCCCTCGGATGCCATCGATGCGTTTTACTATGAAACCAACTCGGCAAACACTGTGAAAAATGTCTTGCAGGAGGATTATCGCCTCGGCATTGTACGCTATGCTGCGGAATATGACAAGTACTATAAGGACATGCTTGAAGAAAAGAATCTCGCCTATGAACTCGTAGCCGAATTCCGCTATGTTTTGGTTGCAGGTCGAAACAGCAATCTTGCACACGCCGGCAGTGTTAAGTTCAATATGCTTAAAGACTATATCGAAATTGCTCATGCCGACCCTTATGTGCCCTCAATGCCGTTTGCTGCGTCAAAAAAAGAGGAGCTGCCCGACAACTCAAATCGACGTATTTTTGTTTACGAGCGCGGCAGTCAGTTCGAACTGTTGAGCAGGAACAGCGATTGCTTTATGTGGGTCTCCCCGATTCCCCAAGAAACCTTGGATAGGTTTAATCTTGTCGAAATTCCCTGCAACGAGGAACTGAAAATCTACAAGGACCTTCTGGTTCACCGCAAAGATTATTCGTTGTCTTCTTTGGATAGGCTATTCATTGCAGAGCTTTGCGCATCCAAACGCAAAGTCCTCGATGCACACAGATAAGATCGATATATACAGTTTTCGGCGTACTCTTTTGAGTGCGTTTCTTCATTTCACAATCCGGTAAGTATCGTATTTTTTCCTTCATTTAATTAAATAAACTCATGTATATCGATAAATTCAATACCGTTATGCGAAAACGGCAATTCCAATTATCCGCTCATTGCTTTAGAATATCAACATGAAAAGTGCAGTCAGTCGAAAAATCGACAAAGCCTTGCCTGCCGAAATGCGGACGAATCAATGCCAAAGGAGGAACCGAAATGATCAACCCCAAGATATCCCGTGCAACGCTCGGACGCGCACCCGCTTACCTTAAGTTTCTGCGCGGAATTGAAGACAGCACGGCGAATATATCCGCAACAACGATTGCAAAAGAACTTGAATTGGGCGAAGTTCAGGTGCGGAAAGATTTGCGCGCACTCTGCGGTTCCGGAAAGCCGAAAACCGGATACAAAGTCGGCGAATTGACGGCAAGCCTTGCTTCCTGCCTAAGTGAAAAGGACGGCGGAACAGTTATTATCGGTGCCGGGAAACTCGGAAGGGCATTGCTTGACTATGCCGGATTTGCGGATTACGGTTTAAATATTCTTGCCGCTTTCGACATTGCTGTTGCCGAACCTGTTGCTTCACCAAAAGGTAAATATATTTATCCTGTTTCAGAGCTTGATTCTTTCTGCAGCGAACACAATGCAAGGATCGGCATTATTGCAGTTCCGGCCGAAGCAGCACAGCATGCTTGCAACGAATTATACAATGCCGGAATAAAGATGATGCTCTGCCTTGCGCCCTGCAAGCTGATCCCGCCGAACGATACGATCATTCGCTACGAGAATATTGCTCAATCACTTGCTGTGCTTAAAGCTCAATCGCTGTGATCGGTTATAAAAGGAGTGCACATATGCAATTTGACAGAATAATTTCCGTCCGCAACAACAGAACCGTTTTTCGAGACGGAGAACTCTGCATAAAAGTGTTGGAAGATGACGTTCCCGCTTCTTTTGTGCTCTCCGAAGCAACAAACATGGTCGCCGCCGCCGAAGCCGGGCTGAATGTTCCCAAGCTGCGTGAAGTCAGTTTGCACGGCAACAAACGCCTCATTACCTATGACTATATCGTCGGAAGTCCGATTTTGTGCAGCGACAGGGATGATGCTGATTTCCGTGCGCAGCGGCTGAATCTGCTTATTGATGCTCAGCTTTCGATAAACGGTACACGCTGCCCCGAGTGCATCCGCAATCCGCGCACAGTGCCGAATTTTCGCAGCACAGGTACTGCATGTACGGCGCACGATGAACCGAACGCAGCGGATATCGTTCAAATTGCTTTTAACAGCGGTAAACATGCGGCTTTTGCCGGGGATAAGCTTTGTCACGGCAGCCTTGCGCCCGAAAATGTCGTTTTATCTTCAAGCGGCGAGCTTTATATTATCGACTGGGCGTACGCTTACCCGGGAACTCCGGAATCCGATGCTGCAATATGCTGCCTTATGCTTTGGCTCACATGCGGAGAACAAACGGCAAGCGAATATTTCGAGCTCTATCTAAAGCGTAACGGATCCTGCTCTTCCGATGCAATTACGACACTTTTGCCGTTTGCGGCATCCATACTTTATAACCGTGAAAATGCAGCCGGAAAGAAACTGCTGCTTTCAATAATGAAGTAACCTCTGATTGGTTTCGGGATAAAACCGAATGCTTTCCCGCTTAATCGTTGATTACTTTGAAATTATCAATATTAAACTTAATGTTTCAGGAGGAACAACTATGAAAATCACTGTTTGTATCGGCTCATCATGTCACATCAAGGGTTCGCGCCAGGTCGTTGAACAGCTCCAGTATCTTATCAAGAGCAACCATCTCTCCGATGAAGTGGAGCTTGCCGGCACGTTCTGCATGGGCAAATGCCAGCAGGGTGTTTGCGTTACCGTTGACGACGAATTCCATTCTGTTTCACCCGCAACGGTCAATTCGTTTTTTGAGCAGAACGTTCTCGCAAAGCTTAAATAAACCGAGCGGTTATTGCTTTGTTTATCCGGACAAACCCGCGATAGATAAGGGAATGCTTTTGAAAAGCGAATTGCTCGACTTATTCCAAAAAATGAAAGGAGCTTCATGCAGTGAATTGCATCGCTTTAAAAAAATCCAACTGCAAAAATTGCTACAAGTGCATTCGCCATTGTCCTGTTAAAGCTATCAGGTTTTCAGGCAACCAGGCTTACATAATCGACAATGAATGCATTCTTTGCGGGCATTGCTTCGTTGTGTGCCCTCAAAATGCTAAACAAATCGTTGACGAAACAGAAAAGGCAAAAGTCCTTATTCAGTCGCCTGCGCCTGTTATTGCAAGCATCGCACCTTCGTTTGTTGCCAACTACGACGGCGTGGGCATTGAAGCCATGCGTGATGCACTGAAGAAACTCGGTTTTTTTGACGCTGAAGAAACCGCAATCGGCGCAACCGTTGTAAAAACAGAATATGAACGCATGCTGCGTGAGGATGCACCGGATGTTGTCATTTCGTCATGCTGCCACTCCGTGAATCTTTTGATTCAGAAACACTACCCTCGCGAGCTGTCCTGTCTTGCACCCGTTCTTTCCCCAATGCAGGCACATTGCCGTGACATTAAGCGGCGTCACCCCGAGGCTAAAACGGTGTTTATCGGGCCCTGCGTTGCAAAAAAAGATGAAGCAGAGCATTATGACGGTATTGTCGATGCCGTCCTGACGTTCGATGAACTCAGCGCGTGGTTCAAAGAAAAGGGTATTGAACCCGAGAAAAAGATTGTTCCGAAGGAGGACAGCCGTGCGCGCCTGTTCCCCACCACCGGCGGTATCCTTAAGACGATGGATTGCAGCAACAGTGATTACACATACATGGCAATAGACGGTGTTGACAACTGCATTGCCGTGCTGCGCGATATTGAAAGCGGGCGCATTCACAAGTGTTTCATTGAGATGTCTGCCTGTGTCGGCAGCTGCATCGGCGGCCCGGTTATGGAGAAGTTTCACAGCTACCCCGCAAAAGATTATGTCACGGTCACGCATTTTGCCGGCAGCAAAGACTTCCCTGTTATGCAGCCTGATTCAATCGCGCTGCAAAAAGAGATGTCTGCAATTGAGCAGCGTGCTCCGATGCCTTCCGAAAGTGAAATCAAAGAGATTTTGCTTCAAATGGGAAAGAAGCAATCTTCCGATGAATTGAACTGCGGCTCCTGCGGCTACAACACATGTCGTGAAAAAGCCGTTGCAATCTATCAGGGCAAGGCGGAAGTCTCCATGTGTCTTCCCTACCTGAAAGAAAAAGCAATGAATTTTTCCGACAGCGTAATAAACAACATTCCTCTCGGCATTCTTGTGCTTAACGAAAAGCTCGAAGTGCAGAATATCAACAACGCTGCACTGAGAATCATGAATATGCGTCGTGCCGAGGATATCATGGGCTGCAACGTCGTTCGCATTCTTGAACCCGGTGATTTTGCATCGGTTCTCGAAACGGAGCGAAGCATACGTTCAAAGCCCTGCTACCTTGCGGAATACGGGCGTCATGTTGAAGAAACCATCATTTACGACAGGGAATATCGTTCTCTTCTGTGCATTCTGCGCGATGTTACCGAGGCGGAAACCATGCGCCGTCAAAAAGACGAAGCAAGGCGGAAAACCGTTGAAATTGCCGATCAGGTTGTTGACAAGCAAATGCGCATCGTTCAGGAAATAGCAATGCTGCTCGGCGAAACCGCCGCCGAAACAAAGATTGCACTTACAAAGCTGAAAGAGGTAAGTGCAAATGAATGATCTGTGCGTTGATGTCGGCTTCAACAGTCTTATAAAAAAGAACGAAGTGCTGTGCGGCGACAATGTAAGCACGATCACATGCGAAGACGGCACATTTATTGCTGTGCTTGCAGACGGCTTGGGCAGCGGTGTTAAGGCTTGCATCCTGTCCACATTGACTTCAAAGATCATTTCAACAATGGTCTCCGAAAATATCGATATTTCGGAATGTGTCAAAACCATCGCCGCAACGCTCCCTATCTGCCAGGTGCGCGGGCTTGCCTATTCAACCTTCACGATATTGAAGATTCTTCCGACGCAAGAGGCGGAGATATTTCAATATGATAATCCTGACGTCATTTTTATGCGCGACGGGAAGAATGTTGAGCTGCCCTATGTCAGCATGAACATTGACGGCAAAGAGATAACCCATACAAAGGTTAAACTTCTTGAGAACGACACTTTCATTCTTATGAGTGATGGTGTAATTCATGCCGGCGTGCAGGCAGGCGGAATGTCTTATGCCTTCGGGTGGGAACGCGAAAACATTGTTGACTACATGGAAATTTTTTCCGATGTGGGTTTCTCTGCAAAAACGCTGTGCTCCATACTGCTTGATGAATGCTACGCAAAGTATTCGGGATCTCCCGGCGACGACTCAACCGTCTGCGTTGTCAAACTCCGCAAGCGCAACCAAGTCAACCTTTTGATCGGACCGCCCGAAAATCCGGATGATTGCGACAGGATGATGTCTCTGTTCTTTTCAAAAGGCGGCAAGCATATCGTTTGCGGCGGAACAACAAGCAAAATTGCCGCAAAGTACCTCGGCAAACCGCTCAAGGTCAGTCTGGATTCGGGCGACGATCCGAGCATTCCGGCAAAAGGGGAAATCGAAGGTGTCGATCTCGTTACCGAAGGCGTTATAACCATGAACCGTGTGCTTGAATATGCCAAGGATCATATCGGCGAAAATGCACTCTACGGTGACTGGAGCTACAAGCGCGGAGGAGCCGCCGAGATTGCAAGGATGCTTTTTGACGAAGCGACGGATATAAACTTCTATGTCGGAAGAGCCGTAAATCCCGCACATCAGAACCCTGATCTGCCGATTAACTTCAACATTAAGATGAACCTTGTAAATGAGCTTGCGGAATGTCTCAAAAAAATGGGCAAGCGCATTAAGGTCAGCTACTTTTAATAAATAATTAATTAACCAACTTGGAGGAATATATGCGAAAGTTTGATACACAGGTTCAGTTTTTGAAATATAAAGTCTTGCGGGAGACTGCAAGACTTGCTTGGAAGGACACGCTGACGGAAAATCTTCTGGATTTGCCGAAGATCATTTCCCCCGGCAACACACCGTCAATCCGCTGCTGCATCTATAAGGAACGTGCAATACTCGGAGAACGCATCAAAATCGCAATGGGCGGAGACAAAACAAATCCGAATGTTATCGAGGTTATGGATATTGCCTGCGATGAATGCCCTGTCGGCGGATATGTAGTCACGGACTCCTGCCGCGGCTGCCTTGCTCATCGCTGCGAAGATGCATGCCCGCGCAATGCAATAACTTTCGATGACAAAAACCATACAGCGCATATCGATAAGCAGAAATGCGTCAACTGCGGTGCATGCGCAAAGGTCTGCCCTTACACCGCGATTGCCAACCGCAAACGTCCCTGCGAAAATGCCTGCAAAATCAAGGCTATTTCCATGGGAGAAAACTCTGCTGCGCATATCGATAATTCAAAGTGCATCTCCTGCGGTGCATGCGTTTATCAGTGTCCGTTCGGTGCGATCATGGATAAATCATTTATCCTTGACGCGATTGACATTATCAAAAAGAGCGAAGAAAATACCAACTATAAGACGTTTGCGGTTGTTGCACCCAGTATTTCGAGCCAGTTTACCTATGCAAAACTCGGACAGGTTATCACAGGGCTCAAAAAACTCGGTTTCCATACCGTTATTGAGGCTGCTCTCGGAGCGGATATGGTTGCAATGACCGAATCTGCGGAACTTGTTGAAAAGGGTTTCCTGACAAGCTCATGCTGCCCCGCATTCGTGAGTTATATTAAAAATTCCTTCCCTGATTTGATTCCGTTGATCTCGCACAACCCGTCTCCCATGGCGGCAATTGCAAAATATCTGAAAGAGACGGATTCTCCCTGCAAGGTTGTGTTCATTGGGCCCTGCACGGCGAAAAAAGCGGAAGCGCAGCTTGAGGAAGTCAAGTCCTATGTTGACTGCGTGCTGACGTTTGAAGAGTTGCAGGCGTTGTTTGACAGCAAGGATATCGACATCACTGCCCTTGAAGAGGATGTTCTTGACAATGCTTCCTATTTCGGCAGAATTTTTGCCCGCAGCGGCGGTCTTGCGGATGCTGTTGCCGAAGCACTCAAAGAAACCGGACATGAGGATTTCGCACTCAACCCAGTAGCCTGTGACGGAATCGAAGCCTGCCGTGCGGCGCTGATGAAAAAGTCCCGCGGTCTGCTTAAGGAGAACTTCATCGAGGGCATGGCTTGCTCCGGCGGTTGTATCGGCGGCGCAGGCTGTCTGACACATGGTGAAAAGAATAAGGCCGAGGTTGACAAGTACGGTAAAGAAGCATACGAAAAAACAATTTCGGATGCGGTTTCCATACTTAAGAAAAAATAATTCAACGCACAATCAACAATTAAGTTTTTGTTGATCCAAACGTAAAACGGACATGCTCGCCGGAAAGTGAGCACGTCCGTTTCTATTTTTCATGTGATTTCATGTGATTGAATCGGGAATCGTTTCAACGCCCCGATTCAGCAAGGATTATCCAAGGTATTCTTTTGCATCCTCTTCGCCGGAAAGAACACGAATTGCGCTGCCCGCGAGCGCATCAAGTTCGCTTTCACCGGGATAAACGCATATCGGAGCAATAAATGAAACCATATCCGAGATGTACTTGCAGAGAGGCTTGCTGTATGCAAGGCCGCCGGTCAGCAGGATCGCTTCAACATTGCCTTTAAGCACGGTTGCCATTTCGCCGATCGTTTTAGCAACATTATACCCGAGAGCCTCGAAAACCATCTTTGCCTTCTCATCTCCGGCGAGCATAGCGTTTTCAACATCGAGAGCAGAATTTGTGCCCATGTGCGCAACAAATCCGCCGGTCTTTGAGCAGAAGCCGTAAAGCTGTTCTTTTGTATAATCACCGCTGAAGCACATATCGAGAACGAGTTTCATAGGAATTGAACCTGTGCGTTCGGGGCTGAACGGGCCTTCACCTGCGATTGCATCGTTAACGTCAATAACAACACCCTTTTCAGACGCCGCAACACTGATGCCGCCACCCATATGTGCAACGATAAGGTTCGTGTTGTTGTAATCTTTTTCATGTTCCTTGCAGTATTTCCTTGCAGTTGCCTTAATGTTGAGGCAATGGAAAACGCATGTGCGCTCTACATCGGGCAGACCTGTTACACGCGCAATGTCATTCCTTTCGTCAACAACAACGGGATCGGCGATAAAGCAAGGCTTTCCGTATTCTTCACCAAGTTCATGGGCAAAGATTCCGCCGAGAGCGGAAGCATGACGGCTTGCACTGGGCAAATGGTAGAGATCGTCAAGAAGTTTTTCGTTGATCGTGTAGACACCGCTCTTAAGAGGACGAACAATGCCTCCCCTGCCGACAAATGCATCCATTGTCGCAAGGTCAATATTCTCTTTTGCAAGCAGATCTTTGATAAGCTTCATGCGCATGGGAGCCTGAGCAATAACTCCGCCCCAAGCTGCAATTTCTTCAGCAGTGTGGCGTACGACACCCTCGTAAACAAGTTTTTCGCCCTCGAAAACTCCGATTTTGGTTGAAGTTGAGCCGGGATTGATCGCAAGTACGCGATAATTCTGTGACATAATATTTCTCCCTTCGTGATTACAGGTTGATTAAAGCGCGGCATATCCGCAGGACGGACGCCGCACGGACTTCCATCTTTTTAATTATATTTCATTTTTTCCTTAATAGCAAGTATATTTAGGGAAACAAAGCGAATTATTCAAAGCATTCCTCAAAAACAAGCGCTGCCGATTTAAATTCGGTTCAATCTGATTATCGTGCCGCATCCAAAAAGCTCTGCTTCATTTTCGTCATGGGTAATAATAACGCGGGTCGCGAACGCATCAATAAACCTTGGAACAATGCGCTTTTTCATGGCATTATCAAGACCTTTCAGCGGCTCATCGAGAATTGCGGCATCTCTGCCCAATCCGCTTCTTGCAAATGCGATTGCGCGCGCAAGCGCAACCCTGCGGCACATTCCGCCGGAAAGTTCTCTTACGGAAAAATCTTCAAATCCGTTTAGTTCAACATCCCTCAGTGCTGTTCCGGCAATCTTGTGAACATTTGTTTTTTCAATCTGCGTTCCGATAAGCGGAATTTCAACATTCTGCCTTGCCGTTCTGTGCTGCAAAAGTCTGTCTTCTTGGAAAACAACTGCAAACCGCTTGTTGTTCAACCCAAATATTTCACCGGAATTCGGTTTTTCAAGACCAAGGAGAATCCGAAGCAATGTTGTCTTTCCGCTTCCGCTCGCTCCCATAACCGCAATTGCGCCGCCGTCCGGAATTTCCATGCAAAAATCAACAAGAACGGGGTGTTCGCCGTCATATGAAAAGCAGACTTTGTTCAACTTAATCATATGTTTCGTTCCTCATCTCTGCCGTATTCGGCATATGCATCGGATTTATATTGCAGTTCGGCCTCACAGCTTGCATGTCCGTGTTCAAGGCTCTCGCTTCGCCTCCCGGCCGCGCCTTCCGTATTCTTATTTTTAAAGAGTTTATGCACAAGTAGTTTTTCAAACAGCACACTGATAAGCACAACGGAAGCTGTCCACGCAAAAAGCTCTGCCGTTTCGAGATACAGCTTGCTTTCATATAATGCTCGTCCGACGCTGTTTTTGCTGAGCGCAATTACTTCAGCCGCAACGCAGGATTTCCATGCAAAACCAAGACCTGTCGTTGCCGCGGCGGATAAGTAGGGACGAACGGCGGGAAAGTATATTTCCCGAAGTGTTTTTTTCCTGCCGAAAGCATATGCATGCGCAAGCTCCGTCATTTTTTTATCCGTTTGACGCAGTCCTTCACAGACATTAGACCAGCAAATCGGCAGCACCGCAAGAAAAGCAACCGCAGAGGGAGTCACATTGGACGAAAAATACAGCAGGATGAGCACAATGAACGAAGTTACGGGTGTTGCCTTTATGATGTTTTTGAGCGGAGTCAGAAGCACGTCGGCAGCACGTGAAAACGCCGTCAGTGTGCCTGCAAGTAAGCCTGCTGCCATGCCGGCTGCAAAGCCTGCCGCAACGCGCAAAAGGGTATGCAGAATGCTGCGGTAAAACTCCGTTGTTTGCGCAAGCCCGCAAAAACTGCGCACAACCGCCCAAGGCGACGGAAGCAGCAGCTCACTGCCGATCAAAAAACTGAGCAGCTGCCAAACAAGAAGCCAAAACACAATTGCGGCAGTCATGCGAAGCAATGCTCCGCCGCGATGCCGCATTTTATTCCCGTATTTATCTTTTTTGCGTTCAATTGCCATTAAAATCAAATGCAAATTTCAATCCGCTGAGCCGATGTCGGTCATACAGCCGACATCGGCTCAGTCTCAATATATATGTTCATTCTGTCCTGTTTAACACTAAATACCCCGTGTTCAACTCAGATTCCGTAATAAAAATCCTTATCGGGGAGTTTGCCGCCGATGCTCTTCGGGTTTGCCTCAAACAGAACAGCGAGCATACCTTCAACCGCTTTATGCATCGCTTCGCCTTTGCTGAAACTGATGTTGCAGTTCGGAATTGCTTTTTTTGCAATCTCGACATTCCCGAGAATTCCGGCATCAACGATAAACTTTGCGGCTTCATCGATATTCTCATTTACGAATGCGGAGCTTTTTTCATATTCCCGCAAAAACTGTTCAATTGCCTCCGGATGTTCGTTCACAAAGCTTTTGCGTGCAATAACAACGCCCTGAACAAGCTCCGTTGAGCAAACCTTGTTCCATTCCTCGGTGAGGTTCAATGCAATGCGCAGGTTGTCGTTTCCGGCAAGAGTTGACGTCACGTTCGGTTCCGGAAGCATGCCGATTTCGGCACTGCCGTCTGCAAGCATGGTTGCCAGCGCAGCGTGCTCGCCGACATAGTTTACCTCAACAGACCCCGCGACTCCGTTTTTATCAAGCAGATAATTAAGGATGTATTCGGGAGTTGCACCCTGTCCGGTCGCATAAACAGTTTTGCCTGCAAGATCAGCCACAGAGTTCACCTCGGAACCCGCTTCAACAACATAGATAACACCGAGCGTGCTGACTGCAAGCACCGATATATCGCCATCCAGCTTGTTGTAAAGCACGGATGCAAGATTTACGGGAACGGCCGCAACATCGACTTCGCCGGAAATGATGCGCGGATTCAATGCATCGGGCGATGCTTCAATTGAAACCGTGTAATTTGGGTAATTCTGCTTATCTGCCAGTTTCACCATGCCCATTCCGGTCGGGCCTTTCAGTGCGGCAATGCGTATTTCCGTATCATCCTGCTTTTTTGAGCAGGCGGCGAATGCTGCCAGCGAAAAAAGCATCACGGCAGCGGTGATCATTGCGACAATTCGTTTCATTAAGTTCTTTTTCATGTCCTTCTTCATAACTTTTTCTCCTTTTCACTCTTTTCAGCGGTATTATCAGAGCAAAATATACTCTCACAGCCTTCGGATTTTCTCCGTAAGTCTTTGCAATTCTGCTTTGAATAATGCTTGGATTGTCCGTTTGCGTGTAAAGCAGGCTTTCGGGTTATACTAAGGGAACTTTGATTTACGGTTATTCGCGCAGAAAAGGCTCAGGTTCGAGCCGTTTTAACGCAAAACCGATTATTCCAAGGCAATACGCCCGTCGGCAGCGGCTTTAAATGCAGATTGTGCACGCTGTTATACTCTGCCTGCGCAATCAACAAAGCGTCATGCTCCGTTCTGCGGCGCGAAACGGAATGTGGATACGGCGGCTGCATTACACACCTGCATTATAGGATTATTTTTGCGGCGCGTCAACAGGAGTTTTCGAAATATAAATTTCCGAATGCTTCCGGCGCGCGAAATGCACCAATAATCCCGATTTGTACCCCCTGCCCTACAGCTGCCACAATCAATACATGTTTTTGGGTATGATTCGGAAAAAAATATTTGCGGTAAACTATAGTTCGTGGTATCATTATAAGGACATAATGAACTCTGCTCGAAACGTTGCGGTTCGGTACATCCGAAATGCCTCGATTCGCTGCGGGATCATACAACCGAGGAGGCTGCATTGAAGAATAAAAAATTTAACTATTTTACAATAGTCATCTACGTTTTGATCATCGCTGCGCTTGTTGTTTTCGTAACAAGCGGCAACGAAAGCGTCAATAAAAAGCCCGATGAGCTGAAAACAACCGATTTTTACCAGCTCGTGCGTGAAGGCTTGCCTGACAGCTACGATGATTTTGCCAATGGATTTGAGAACTCAAAAATCGCTGCCGTTCAGGTCACGGAGGAAACTCTTTACGGCCTGTATGTGCCGAACGGGGAATCTGAAAGCAGCGAAGATTTCAGCAAAAAACTTGAAAAGTTCAAAAAGGGTAAAACCTATGATTTCAGCGTGACGGTTCAGTCTGCCGAAGCCTTCCAGAAGGAAATGGCCAGCCTGATCGCGGGCAAGTACCCTAATTCCGGTTTGATTGCAGACAATATCACCGTGCTTGACTACGGTTTCTATTGTCAGCTTAACCCTACCCCTCAGGTCAGCTGGATACTTGTGCTTCTCCCCTATCTTATCATCGGCGGAGTGCTCTTGGCATTTATTTTCTTTATGAATCGTGCAAACAACAAGCAGGGCATGAATTTCGGCAAGAGCCGCGCAAAGACGGCGGATGAACTCGGAAACAATGTCACGTTTGAAGATGTTGCCGGAGCCGATGAAGAAAAACAGGAGCTGCGCGAGATTGTCGATTTTCTGCGCAATCCGAAAGCTTTCACCGAAATGGGTGCAAGAATTCCCAAAGGTGTGCTTCTTGTCGGCCCTCCGGGCACAGGCAAAACACTGCTTGCAAAAGCGGTTGCCGGTGAAGCCAAAGTCCCCTTCTTCTCCATCAGCAGTTCCGAATTCGTCGAACTTTATGTCGGCGTCGGTGCAAGCCGTGTGCGTGATCTTTTCCACACCGCAAAGCGCTGCGCCCCCGCTATTATTTTCATTGACGAAATCGATGCTGTCGGCAGGCAGAGGGGCGCGGGACTCGGCGGCGGCCATGATGAACGTGAGCAGACCTTAAACCAGCTTCTTGTTGAAATGGATGGTTTTTCCAACAGCCAGGGAATCATCGTTATTGCGGCGACCAACCGTCCCGATGTTCTTGATCCTGCGTTGCTCCGTCCCGGCAGGTTTGACAGACGCATCACGGTCAACTATCCTGACGTTAAGGGCAGACAGGAGATCCTTGCGGTTCACGCTAAGCACAAGACCTTTGAACCGGACGTTGACTTTGGAAAAATCGCAAAGCTGACTCCCGGCTGCACCGGTGCGGATCTTGAAAATATGCTGAATGAAGCCGCCATCCTTGCCGTAAGGAAAAACAAAAAAGCGATTTCTTCCGCCGATGTTGACGAGGCTATCAAACGCGTGCTTTACGGACCCGAAAAAAAGAGCCGCGTTGTTTCCGATGAGAATATGCGCGTTGTCACTTATCACGAAGTCGGTCATGCAGTCGTTGCACACTGCACACCAAACGGCGAGCCCGTGCATGAGGTTTCTATCATACCGCGCGGCCGTGCTGCAGGCTACACCAGAATGCTGCCATCCGACACATATGAAAACGTTACAAGGCACAAGCTGCTTGACATGATCGCCGTTTATCTCGGCGGCCGTGCCGCGGAGGCGCTCTTCCTCAGCGATGTCAGCACAGGTGCGCAAAACGACCTCATGCGGGCAACGGAAATCGCACGTCAAATTGTCACGGAATACGGCATGAGCGATGTTATCGGACCTGTTTATCTGGCAGGCGAGCAGGAAGTCTTCATCGGCAAGAGTTTCGGACACGCACGCAACTTCTCCGAAGATGTTGCGGCCAAGATTGACAGCGAAATTCGTCGGATCATGGATGAGCAGAATGACCGTGCACTCAAGATTCTGGATGAACATCGAGACGGTGTTGAGCGCGTTGCAGCCGTTTTAAGAGAGAAAGAGCAGATAACCGGCGAGGAATTCGCGGCACTTTTCGAGAATAAACCTATTCCCGAAAAGAAGCCGGCTCAGATTGAATCCGAATCCGCCGCCGAATCCCCCGCCTCCGTTCAGGAAGTTCAGGAGTAAGGGTTAAAATCAAAACTCTGTGCACCGTCCGGTGCCGTCATGTCGGAAAGGAACTGCTGCAGTTCCTTTCCGTTTTATGGTTTAGTATATCAAAACTCATATTGAAAGGAATTTTTAATCATGCTGCAAGTAGGACTTAAAGGCAAAAAAACTGTTGTTGTCACAACCGAAAACACTGCTGAACGTATGTTGAGCGGATTGCTTCCCGTTTACGCAACGCCCTCGCTGATTGCGTTTATGGAATACACCTGTTCGGAAACGGTCCGGCCGTTTCTTGATGCCGGAATGAGTACCGTCGGCACTCTTGTGAACATTAAGCATACCAGTGCTTCCCCTGTCGGATCCACCATTACATGTGAATGCGAACTCGCACAAATCGATGGGCGCAAGCTCATTTTCAACGTCATTGCGCATGATGATTTCGGCCCCGTCGGAGAAGGCGTTCATGAACGTTTCGTTATAAATAATGATAAGTTTATGAGCAAAGTTGCCGAAAAACAGGCAGCTCTGCAAATGCACAGTGCCAAGTGAACTCTGAAAAAGCTCGCGTAATTAAAATCCGGAAACCTAAGAACCCATCTCTCAGATACGGCTTGCATCCGAGGGATGAGTTCTTTTGTTATTGCTTTGTTATTTCAAAGCAACACTTATGAATTAATTGATGCATGTGCATCATATCCGCACCGTGCAGAGTGCCGGCTATGCTTCACAGGCTTCACGCCCTCAGCATTATATCCGCCGACAGGCAGTGCCGCAAGTCATTCCGACTTACTTCATCATATTGCTGCCGCCGTTCATATTACGCTCGGCATACTCGATCATGCGCTTAACCATCTGGCCGCCGATCCTGCCTGCATCGCGGGCGGAAATATCGCCGTTATAACCATCATTAAGGGTTATATTCATCGAGTTAGCGACCTCGGTTTTAAAGTTCTTCAGCGACTGCTTCGCCTCGGGAACTGCAACACGATTGCTCCTTGCCATAAGTTTTCACCTCCGTTCATTGCCGTCCGCTTCAAAAGCCTTTCTCCTCAGTTGCGTTTTAAAGCGGACGTTATATAATCACGTGCACGAAACTCCGGTTTTGATTTCACATTCTTCGCCGTATCCGAAGCACTTATCTTCGGAAATCATCAGCTGCGTCGGCATCAGCACCAAGCCTGTTTTGTGTAATCACAGCACACCGTATGTTCCGGACTTTAGGAATACTCGTCATAATCCGTTCTTTTGCGGGATAAGACTCGAATCTATGGTCTTTTCACGCAAAAGCTTCCTTGGATTCGAGTTTCCTTAGCTGCCAAATCCTGCAGCACCGTGCCGAATTCTGTCGCTTCGTGCGGCGTGCAGTCTTAATTTGTCCGTTTTCGGCGAAGCTATAACAGGTATTTTTTTGAAAAAAACATGATGGATAAAATTGTTTGACAGCAGCACATATCGGCACTATAATTATAACGAATACGAAATTGCGATAATTGCACTGCAGGCGGGCTTTCGACCGCCGTTGTTGAATTTTCGCAAAGCTTTTTTTGCAGAAAGGAGAAAAAATGATTAAGAATAACACAGCGGATCTCATTTCGTTTCTTGAAAAATCCGTTTCACCCTATCATACGACTGCGGAGGCAATTCGACTCATGGACGAATCCGGGTTTACGGCGTTGGAACAAAATAAACCCTGGAAACTTGAAAAGGGCGGAAACTACTATGTAAAATGCTTCGGCACCATGCTTATTGCATTTCATGTCGGCTGCGAATATGTGCCCGGCGAAGACTTTCGTCTTGCAGCGTGTCATGTTGACTGGCCCTGCTATTATATAAAGCCCAATCCCGAACAAGTCTCCGGAGGCTGCGCAAAGCTCAGCATCGAGCCCTACGGCGGCATGATTCACAACACATGGCTTGACAGACCGCTCTCCGCTGCCGGCATGATCACACTTAAGAGTGACAATGTGCTTGCTCCCGAACGCCGCCTTGTGGATTTTGAAAAACCTATCCTCACAATTCCCAACCTTGCGATTCATATGAACCGCAGTGTTAACAAGGGTGTTGAATTGAATCCCAATAAGGACATGCTCCCGATTTGCAAGTCTGTTGAGCAGGATTTCAACAAGGACGGATATTTTGTATCTAAGCTGGCAGAATTGGCGGGAGTCGCTCCGGAGCAGATTCTGAGCTACGATCTCTGCATTTACAACGCCGAAAAGCCCATGCTCTGCGGCTTTGACGAGGATTTTCTCACTTCGCCCAGGCTTGACAACATCACATCCGCATTTGCGGTGCTTTACGGAATTGTTAACTGCAACCGTGCCCACGGCGTTACGGCCGCAGTGCTTTTCGACAATGAAGAAGTCGGCTCCGGAACAAAGCAGGGAGCTGACAGTGCAACTCTCGGCTTGATGCTTGAAAAAATCGCCTGTGCTCTCGGTGCCTCACGCAGCGAATACATCGATTCTCTCGCATCCGGATTCATGCTTTCCTGTGATGTTGCACACGCAAAGCACCCCAACCATGCGGAGCTTTCCGATGCTTCCTGCAATGCCGTAATGAACAAAGGCACTGCGCTGAAAATGAATTACGAACAGCGTTATGCAACCGAAGCCGTCGGCATAGGCATGATTGAAGGCATTTGCGCAAAATACAGTATTCCCTATCAGCGGTTTATGAACCGCCCCGACCTGCGCGGCGGCGGAACGCTCGGCTCCTTTGCGGCAAGTCAACTCGGCATGAGCACGGCCGATGTCGGCGTTCCCATGCTTGCAATGCATTCCTGCCGCGAAACAATGGGCGTTCGCGACCAAGATTCACTTAACGAACTGGTTGCTCACTATTTCGCTGAAGAGTAATTTTTAATTTCAAATTCCGTTCAGACGGAAACAAAAAAGGATATTTATCCGCAGCGGGTAAATATCCTTTTAATTTTTCATTAGTTTTTAATTCGTTTTGCCGTCATTCGTCCTTTATCATCTGAAGGTACGGAATGAAGCGAAAGCCTCTGCGTTCGTACAGTGCAATTGCGCGCGGGTTATCCGGTTCAACTTCAAGCCTATACCTTGCGGCAGGACAATGCTGCTCAATGTAGAGGAAAAACTCAGACATCAAACCCATTGAACGATACGGTTCACGAATGTATCCTTCTTCAAGCCAGACAACAAGCCCGCCTGCTTCCTGTGAAAAAGTTTTTGCCGTCAAAACATAACCTGCCGGGGTGCCATCCTCGCATTCGAGCATGAAACACTCCGCATAAACATTCGACCGCATCAGCTCATCAAACATCGCGCTGCGGTTTTTTTCCGGTATCGGGTGCATAACTGCTGCCGAAGAGTAAAACTCACCCGTCATTTCCATAAATATATTTTTATCTTTCGCTGTAAGTTTTCGTATCATATTCAATTCACCTTTCCGGTATGATTTTTATAAAGGATACCCCGTTTTTTCTTTTTTGTCAAGATATATCAATTTGCGTTTGCATTTATGGATTCAGAGTTATAAAAATACAAAAGACCGTTGCGCACGGTCTTTTGCACCAACAAAACAAAACAGGAAGGAAACTCATGAATCGGAACCCCTTGCCGTTCCTCTTCTACCTATATAACGCACGAACGCGCTTTTTGGTTGCCTGTTTTTGGAAATTTTTTGGAAATTTTTAAAAAAACTTACTCCCTCACAAATCGGCAGTTCGGCTGCTACAGCAACGTGCGCACAAGGTCGGATAATACTCCGGGATGTGTTACGGGAACATCGTGCCCCGCGCCTTCAATCAAAACATGAGTGCCGTGCGGAATAGCATCTGCAATTCGTTCGGAATGCTTTCTGTCAATAACCGTATCTTTTTTGCCGAGTATAATCGTCGCCTCGGCAATAATGCCTGCAAGCTGGTGCGAGGTTATATGCGGTTCATTCAGCATCATTGAAAGCAACGCCGCAGTACGCTCATCGCCCTTGTGATTCGCCCGCCGCAATGCTGTTTTAATTTCCCGAACCGCCTTTGCGGTTAACCCGGATGGATCTGTATTCGCGCCGATCGTGAAGAATCTTCGAACTTTGAAACTTTTCATTGCCATAAGCAGCGCAATAATACCACCGTCGGAATAACCGACGATATCATATTCGTTGATTCCGAGTTCGTCCATCAGCGCAGCGGCATCATCCGCCATTGCTGAATACGATATTTCCCCCCCGCCGTCAAGCGAGAATGACTCCCCCTGCATCCTGCTGTCCATAAGCACAAAGCCCTTTGCACCGAGGAGCGGTGCGATCATGTTATCGAAGATATGCATATCTTCACCATTGCCGTGCAGCAACAAAACCGGTGTCCGGAGCCTGAACTCCCGCACCCCGGCAAGTTCGTAGTGAATTGATTGATTGCCATGAATGAATTCTGCCATATTTATTGATAGTTTTTTCTTGCCGAAGTATAAGCTCCCGCCGCGAAAGAGCCCTCCTTTCGATTTATCTCGAAAGTATACCACAAACGGAAGAAAATGTAAATTACGTCTTTTGCCGTTCGGTGTCGTTTTCTTATTTATTATTAAGATAATCGATCGCAGCCTTCAGCTGCAGGTCCCGATTCGCGAAATCACGCATAATGAAAAATATATCATAGTTGACAAGCTCGGCATCTTGTTCAACCTCAATATCCGGTGCAACTCCGATTTCGTGAATAAGCTTGCCGTTCGGTGTGCGATAAACGTCGGTTGTGAGCTTTATGTATCCCTGACCGTTCCGCAATGCCCAGCTTGACTGCACAATGCCCTTGCCGTACGTGTTTTTGCCTATCAGTGCCGCGCATTTGTTGTCCTGAACGGCGGAAGCAAAAATCTCGCTTGATGATGCGGAGTTTTCATTAATTAAAACAGCGTAGGGGATTTCCAATGACTGCTCTGCCGTTGATTCAAAGCTTTGCGGAGGATCAACAAGCTTTCCTTCAAGGGTTGTAATTGTGCATTCCGGCAAAATGCGGTCGCAAATTGCAACAACAACGTCCAGCGAACCCCCGGGATTGTTTCGCAAATCGATGATCAGTGACTCAATGCCCTGCCCAAGCAAACCGTCAAGGCCTTCGTTGAACTCTTCGGCGGCATTGCCTGTAAACGATTCAATTCGGATATAACCAATGCTGTTTTCCAGGATTTCCGTATAAACACGTTTAATATACACGTCGCCGCGTTCAACGTCAATTTCGAGGGTCTCTTCTCCGCGTTTAATCGTAAGTGCAACGGTCGTGCCGTCCAAACCGCTGATTAAATCACTGACCTCTTCATGAGGAAGCCCCAAAGTTGATTTTCCGTCGACAGCAATGACGGTGTCGCCTTCCCGTATGCCTGCTTTCGCTGCGGGATTCCCTTCATAAACACGAACTATCTCTGCACCGTTTCCGTCCGTCACGCCAAGCAGTACACCGATGCCCTTGTAGCTGCCGTTGATTGAGTTTTCAAACGCCTCGTATTCCTCATTCGTATAATACGCTGCATAAGGATCACCAATCGAGTTAACGATATTATGTGCCGCATCTTCAAGCAGTTTTTCGGTGTCCGGCGCATCATCATGAAAATAATAATACTTGTCTATATCGCTCAGGAGCGTGCTGATAAGGGATGAGTCATATTTTGCTCCGCCGTCTATCAGCCGATATCGACCTTTTCCGCCGAGCAGAGCCACAAAAAGCACCAAAGCCGCAACCGCCGCACTCATCAGCATCAAAACCGCAACCTGCCACGGCCGTGCGCCGCTATACTTTTTGATCACCTGTCGCTGCACAATCTGCTCATCGTTGTGAATACTGTTGTCCATCCTTCATTCCGTATCCCGTTCCGCGGGAATTCCTTTCTGATTTTTAAGCTCAAATACCAACGTTACTGTTCTGTGAATTCAATCGCCGTTTCATCCGGCTGCAACTCGTCACTCGATGTTCCGTCACATTTCATGCAGGATTTTATGGCAGGAAGTGCGAGCGGGTCAACCTCTCCGAGCCTTATTCCTCCCGTTTGCCGCGGAGGGAGCTTCATTCTGTCCCACATGCCGTATTTATGCGTGTCCACGATTGCTTTCATAAACTTCGTTTCGACATCGGGAACGATTTTCCTGAAGTCTTGAAGCAGCAGGCGCATATCTTCACGCTTTGTATGGCCCGCAGCAGGGCAGTTTGCACGCAAAACCGGCAGCCGGAGCCTGCGCGAAGCGGAAACAGCATCCTTTTCCGGGAAGAAAACGAGCGGACGGATTACCGTGATACCCGTTCTGCCAAGGTATGTGACGGGTGCAAACGTGTTCAATCTGGCTTCAAAAAACAAACTCAGCAAAAAAGTCTCAAGAACATCTTCGCGGTTATGTCCGAGTGCAACAAGGTTGCAGCCCTTTTCAAGTGCAATGTCGTTCAATGCCCCGCGCCGCATTTTCGCACACATAGCGCATGGATTCTTTTCTTTGCGTATGTTGAAAACAACATCTCCAATATCCGTTTTGCGCACTTCAAAATCAATATCGTGTTCCTTTGCGAACATTTCGATTCCGCTTGTATCCTGTTCAACAATTCCAAGGTCAAGCATAACAGCGCATAAATCATACTTCTTCTTTGAAAAAAGCTGATAAAGCTTAAGTCCGTACATCAGCAGAAGGCTGTCCTTGCCTCCGCTCACACCGACGCAAATCTTGTCGCCGTCCTGTATCATATTGTATCGTTCATCTGCACGTCTGATGCAGCCGAGAACCTGTTTCATTTGTATATTTCTTTCTGTACTTCTTTTTGAAAGTTTACTTCCGCGCGCAAAAGCAAATCAATTCTCAAGCTCACAGCCGAGCGTGTGTACGCGGTCGTTTTATTCACCGCTAAATTATACCGTATCCGGCTCATTTTGTATAGCTTTTTTTGTCGAAAGACCGATAGCCTGTCCGAATGCTCACATAATCAACGGCATTTCGGGCAAAATATGCCGGTGAATCCGTGCGGACATGTTTTGCGTTCGACGATCATAAACAGGAAAAGAGGAAAGACAGCATGGAGCGATTCAATTTCGCATTACAATCGATTAAGTGTTTTTTTGCTGTTCGCATGCCTTTGCCCCGGCTCGGCGCCTCCGTTTTTTTCGTTATACTGCTTATGTTGTTTTACGGAATTCGACTTGATGCAAAGGTGCTGCTGCGCGGATATTTCTGTGAAATAAAAATCAAAGTGATTCTTCTCTTCGGAATTATCCGAATTAAGCTTCGTTATTGTCTCGAATATGAGCCGTTTAACGGCATCACTGTTTTTCAGGTTAACAACAGACAGCTGAAACCCGTTCGTCCGCGCAAAAAAAGGAGAAGCAGCCTTTTCAGAAAAATCGTTAAAGCATTGCCGCGTTCGCTGTCGGTAAAAAAAATTGAAGTTGCGGGTGAAATCGGAAGACGCGACGACGCATTCCTGAGCGTTTTAATCTGCGGAATCGTTTCTGTTTTTATGAACGCTCTTTTTCGATTTATACTAAACGTTCTGATTAAAGTCAAGCGATCCGAAAACTGCGTTATTAATATTTTTCCTGCACCGAACCGAAGCACTTTTAACCTTAATATGGCAGGAATAGTGCGGGTCAACCTGATTAAACTATTTTTGAATGTATTTATCCGAAAGGATAAAGCAGAATAAAAACAAAGGAGCTTACAGAATGCATCCCATCGAAAACATTATGCAGACCTCAATGGAGCAAATCAAGCGAATGGTGGACGTTAACACCGTCGTAGGCAATCCGATTGTAACCGCAGGCAACACAATGATACTGCCCGTTTCCAAGCTCAGTCTTGCTTTCCTTGTCGGCGGAGGAGAATACGGCCATATGTGCAGCGCAAAAAAGGCAGCTGATGAAGCAAACCGTGATTCCCGTTTCCCGTTTGCAGGAACAAGCGCCGTCGGTATGTGCATCACGCCGCTGGCATTTATCACCGAGGAACAGGGAAATGTTCGTGTTATGCCTGCCGACAGAAAGAACTCGACAGACAGGCTTGTGGACATGATACCTCAGGTTTTGAAGTGCGTTGAAAAGCTTATCAACACGGGAATTGATTGCATCAATAAAAAGTGCGCATGCGCCGACAGCGAAAAGAAGCGGAATCAAAAAACAAATTCGAATTGCGGCTGCGGCTGTACCGACGGGAACAGCACCGAGGATACGGGCAACGGAGTTTCAAATACAGGTTCAAGCGGAAACAGTTCCGGCTGCGGCTGTACCGGCGGAACCGAGGCTTCGGTATGAAACGGCGCACGATCCCGTTTCTTCTGCTCTGCATTGCGCTGATTGCCTGCAGTGTTCTTCCGTCATCCGTATCCGCAATTGCGCAGGCAGCAGCTGACAACAGCGGAAGTTCATGCATATCTCAAGTTGCGGATTTTGATGATGCCGACAGCAATAAAGCTGATTTCATAGACTGCATGAAAACAGCAGCCGCAGCTGCGCTGATCGAAGCAAACAGCGGCAAACTTCTGTTGTCCGGCAACAGCAATTCACGCCTGCCTATGGCAAGCACCACAAAAACCATGACCGCGCTTGTTGTCATTGAAAACTGCGATCTCGATGAGACGGTTGAAGTAACTGCCGATGCCGCCGGAACGGAAGGTTCAAGCATGTATCTCAGCTGCGGCGAAAGACTTTCCGTGAGAGATTTACTGTACGGGCTGATGCTGCTTTCCGGCAACGATGCCGCAGTTGCACTCGCCGTGCATGTCGGCGGGACAGTGGAAAGCTTTGTCCGCATTATGAATGACAGAGCAGCGAAACTCGGGCTCACGAATACACATTTTGTAACTCCGAACGGACTGCATGATGCAGAGCATTACACGACAGCATATGAGCTTGCTCTCATAGGTGCCGAAGCGTTGAAGAATGAAACTTTCCGTCAAATCGTTTCGACGCAGTATTACACCGCAGAAACCGGAGACAGGGTTCGAACCATGAAAAATAAAAATGCGCTGCTCTGGGATTATGGCAATGCTGTCGGTATCAAAACAGGTTATACATCTGCGGCGGGACGCTGTTTGCTGTTCGCTGCGGAACGCGACGGTATGCTGCTTGTTGGGGCCGTATTGAACTGCAGGCCAATGTTCGACGTTGCGCCCGAAATGCTCAATTTCGGCTTTGAGAACTATTCCATGTGCAAAATTATTGAAAAGGGAACCGTGTTGGCTCGCTGTACCGTACTCAACGGTGAAAAAAGTATATTGGCATTAGCGGCAAAAGAGGATATAATCATACCTGTAAAGAAGGGAACCGAACTTTCGGCTTCGGTGCATGTACGCCTTGATTCGGATGTTTGCGCACCCGTACATGAATCATGTGAACTCGGCACGGCCGAATTATTCTGTGACGATCTGTGCATAGGGCAAACATCCCTCGTTGCTTCGGAAAGCATAGCCGAAAGAAGCTTCCTGTTCTACTTTAACTACATCCTGCACTTATTCCGCCGCTGATGCTGTTGATTCCGGAGCTTGCACTGCCCCACGGCTGACACTGCTCTTTGTTATCAATTCGGGATTGTCGGAAAGGTTTTTTGCAGGTTTCGAAAGGAAAACCGTTGAATGAGACTTCAAAAATACCTTGCCGATGCAGGCATTGCTTCACGCCGCAAATGCGAAGAAATTATTTCTGCCGGACGTGTAAAGGTTAACGGACATGTTGCTGTTTTAGGCAGCAGCGTTGAACCGGAAGATTCGGTAACGCTTGATGACAAGCCCGTTCATCCTGCCGATGAGCGCATTGTTATTGCGTTTAATAAGCCTAAAAATGTCATATGTTCCAATGCGGACAGCGAAGACAGGGTTAAAGTCACCGACTTTTTCAGCGAATTGCCGTACAGGCTGTACACGATCGGCCGACTGGATTATGACTCCGAAGGACTGATTCTTGTTACCAACGACGGCGAAACAGCCAATCGGCTTATGCACCCGCGATACGGCGCGAACAAAACCTACCGCGTGCTCTGCACAGGTGAACTCAGCCGCAGTGAATGTCGCGCACTCGAACGCGGAATTCAGCTTGACGACGGACTCACCGCACCTGCCCGTGTGCGCATACTGCGTTCGCATGATGAAAAAACGGAGCTGTTGTTGATGATTCACGAAGGGCGGAACCGACAGGTTCGCCGAATGCTTGCAGCTCTCGGTCATGATACTCTGCGCCTGCAGCGCGTTGGCATAGGTGCTTTAACTCTCAACGGACTCAAGCCCGGGCAGTGGCGTTACATAACACAGGAAGAGCTTGAAATGCTTTTAAAGTAAACCAATTGCAGTATGCTTGCGGTTGAGAACATTTTGCGGCCGATGCCGCAGCGGGCAGCTGTCCGTTTGCTGCGCTGTATGCAGTCCGTAAAACTCTCGTTCTCTTTTTTCAACACAAAGTATATGCCTGCGTTCGCCTTTTCTTAAGAGGATTCTGTTTCCGCATCATTTTGGCAAAAATGTGATTTCAGGTCTTTTTGCCGAATTCAAATCATTCAGAGTGCTCCGAAATCAGCGTTCTCAGGCATGTTTTTCAGTTCAATTCAATCACTCCTCATCGCTTAATGAAAATTCTTTGCTTAGTATCATGTTTTTGCAGAATTGATAATATATGTTTTTTGTTTGCAGGAAAAAAGGATTCGATGAATAATAACGATAAATTGGGGAGGATGAAAGAATGTTCGTTCTGCGATATATTATTTATTCGATTAACGCATCCTTCGCAATCCCCCTAATATTTGGAAAGGACCGGTATTTTGCATGAACACCTTGATAGTTCCGCTGGTCGGACTTGCTGTTGTATTCGTCGGGCTGGTTGTTCTCATTGCCATTGTTAAGCTTATGGGCGTAATATGCGGATTTGTAACAGGACGGCGTGCCGAAACTTCAGGCTCTGTCTCCTCATCCCGTATTGAAGCCGAAAAAGTTGCAGCCGACGGCAATGCACAGAAGCTTACCGGAGAATCGCGCCGCGAACTTATCGCAGTTATCTCCGCAGCAATTGCTGAAACCATCGGCACGGATGCCGCAGGGCTTCGTATCAAATCCATCAAAAAAATCGGTTGAGCCGCACCGCTTTCTCCGAAGCATCATGTTCGGAGCGAACAAAACCGGCTGCATCGCTTTGATGCATTATATACTTGCAGATATTCGAAAGGGGCATTGAACACTATGCATAAATTCATTGTTAATGTAAACGGAACGAGCTATGAAGTTGAAGTTGAGGAAATCGATTCCGCTGCTGCGGGCGAGACAGCATCCGCTCCCAAAAAAGCTGCGCCTAAAGCCGCACAGCTGAACGGCAGCGAAAAAACCATCACCGCGCCCATGCCGGGCAGCATTCTTGCCGTTAACGTCAAACCCGGCGACAGTTTCCGCAGCGGACAGGTTCTGCTTATCCTCGAAGCTATGAAAATGGAAAACGAAATCATGGCTCCCTGCGACGGCAAAGTTGTCTCTGTTTCCGTGCAGAGCGGCACATCCGTAAACTCCGGCGATGTTCTCATCGCATACGTTTGACATTAAGCCGTCACATTCGAAAAGGCGGTGTGAATCATGCAATCCATCATAAAGGTTTTTACCGATTTTGCGCTTGAAACGGGTTTTGCTGCTTTCTTCACCCAACCGGGTGCCTGGAAATACGCTGTTATGATCGTTGTTGCCTGTTTCCTGCTCTATCTTGCAATCGTTAAAAAATTCGAGCCTTTGCTGCTGCTTCCCATTGCATTTGGAATGCTCTTAACAAACCTTCCCGGTGCAGGACTGTATAATGCCGACATATTTTCCGGCGGACATGTCAACTGGCAAATGCTCACACAAAAAGGCGGGTTAATCGACTATCTCTATCTCGGAGTCAAGCTCGGCATTTACCCGTCGCTCATCTTCCTCGGCGTCGGTGCAATGACGGATTTCGGTCCGTTGATCGCAAATCCCAAGAGTCTGCTCCTCGGTGCGGCAGCTCAGCTCGGCATATTTGTCGCTTACCTCGGCGCAAGGCTGATTTTCGGTTTTGATGATAACCTTGCGGCCTCCATCGGCATCATCGGCGGTGCGGACGGTCCTACTGCAATTTTTGTAACATCCCGTCTTGCTCCGGATAAGCTCGGGCCGATTGCCATTGCGGCTTATTCTTACATGGCACTCGTTCCCGTTATTCAGCCTCCGTTCATGAAACTGCTGACAACCCGCAAGGAACGCTCCATCGTAATGGAACAGCTTCGCCCGGTCAGCAAAACCGAACGCATTGTGTTCCCGATCGTTGTCACCATCGCGGTTGCGCTCCTTGTTCCGTCCGCAGCTTCCCTCGTCGGTATGCTTATGCTCGGCAACCTTCTGCGCGAATGCGGCGTCACGGAAAGACTTTCCAAGACCGCACAGAACGAACTTTGCAACATTGTCACGATTTTTCTCGGCACAAGTGTCGGAGCGACAGCAACGGCCACCGCTTTCCTGTCGTTTGAAACTCTCGGCATCCTTGCAATGGGTATCTGCGCATTCATATTCGGCACTATCGGCGGCATTCTGCTTGCAAAGCTCATGAACTTCCTCTCCGGCGGGAAAATCAATCCGCTTATCGGTTCGGCAGGTGTTTCCGCAGTCCCGATGGCGGCACGAGTTTCGCAGGTTGTAGGGCAAAAAGAGAATCCCGGCAATTTCCTGCTTATGCACGCAATGGGTCCTAACGTTGCGGGTGTAATCGGCTCTGCAATTGCTGCCGGCGTATTTCTTTCCCTGTTCGGCTGATATTATTGATTTTTCGCGCCCCGCCGTGCGGTTCGGCTTAAGGCTCTGCACCGAATGGAATCGGGGCGCATGATTTAATGAGGTTAAAGAAAATGTCAAAGTTATTCATTACAGATACTATACTGCGCGATGCGCATCAATCCCAAGCCGCAACGAGAATGCGCACGGAAGAGATGCTTCCCGCCTGCGAGATTCTGGACAGCATGGGATACTGGTCACTTGAATGCTGGGGCGGTGCAACTTTTGATTCCTGCCTCCGTTTTTTGAATGAAGATCCGTGGGAACGTCTCCGAAAGCTCAAAAAAGCACTCCCGCATACACGCCTTCAAATGCTGTTCCGCGGACAGAACATTTTGGGATATAAGCACTATGCGGATGACGTTGTTGAACAATTCTGCCGTAAAGCAATTGAAAACGGAATTGATGTTATTCGAATTTTCGATGCACTCAACGACATTCGTAATTTGGAATCCGCAATTAAATTCACAAAAAAATACGGCGGACACTGTGAACCTGCACTGAGCTACACAATCAGTCCCGTCCATAACGAAGATTATTTCGTTAAACTTGCGAAAGAGCTTGTTCAAATGGGTGCCGACTCGATTTGTATCAAGGATATGGCAAACTTGCTTCTGCCGATGCCCGCATACAATCTTGTTAAAAGGCTCAAGGCTGAAATTAACGTTCCGATTCACCTCCACACCCACAACACAACGGGCACGGGCGATATGACGCTTCTCATGGCTGCATTTGCAGGTGTTGACATTGTTGACACGGCTCTTTCGCCCCTCGGCAACGGCACAAGCCAACCTGCAACCGAGAGCTTGGTCGCAACTCTCAAAGGCACGGAGTATGATACAGGGCTCGATCTTGAAAAACTCAGTGAAGCTGCAAAACACTTCCGCACCGTCGCCGACAGACTTAAGCGTGACGGCTTCCTTGATCCGAAGGTGCTTTCGGTTGACACAAACACTCTGATTTATCAGGTTCCCGGCGGAATGCTTTCCAACCTTATTTCTCAGCTCAAACAGGCAAACGCCGAGGATAAATATTATGATGTTCTTGCGGAAGTTCCTCGTGTACGCAAAGATTTCGGCTATCCGCCGCTCGTCACTCCGACAAGCCAGATCGTCGGCTCGCAGGCCGTTCTGAATGTGCTCGCAGGTGAACGCTATAAAATGTTTACAAAGGAATCCAAAGCGGTTCTGCGCGGAGAATACGGAAGGCTGCCCGGCAAAGTCAACGAAGCTGTTCGTAAAAAGGCCATCGGCAATGATAAAGTCATCACATGCCGACCGGCAGATTTGTTAAAGCCCGAGCTTGACACATACCGCAAAGAGCTTGGCGACCTTGCACAATCCGAAGAAGACGTTCTGAGCTACGCACTCTTCCCTCAGGTTGCCAAAAAGTTCTTTGAAGCAAGACGCGACGGAACCGTCCCCTCCGGTGCGGATAAAACCGTCTCCCCTGCCCCGGCATCCGCAAAGCCGGCTGCTTCATCCGCTTCAAGGCCCACACAACGTGAAGTTCTTGTTGTTGAAGATTTGACCGAGGACACTCCCCTTTAATACTGATTCTGTTCAGAAAGCGTCTGTTCTTTTCTTTTTATACACAGGTACAGGCAAAACCGGCACGAACGAAAAGTTCATGCCGGTTTTGCTGTTTTTGTCCGTTATACAAAATCCCCCTCGGCCCTGCATTGGGCTGAGGGGAATTTCTTCCCATTTTGTATGCAGATACATGGATGACTGTCGGATTGCGATTGAACGTTCGCGACGGACATGCTCTTATTCCGCGTTTTCACTGCCGTCGTACAGCGGAAAAGCGACAGTTACGCAAGTCCCTTTTCCGGGAACACTTTCAAGAGTCAACTCCGCATTATGGTAGGCTGCCGCATGTTTCACAATGGACAGGCCGAGTCCCGTCCCGCCGGAGTCCTTCGAGCGGCTTTTGTCAACCCGATAAAAACGTTCAAACACCCGTGACTGCTGCTCCTTGGGAATCCCTATACCGGTGTCGCGAACCGTAAGCAGAGCCTTGCCTTTTCTTGCATAAACGCCGATATCTACAGCACCTCCCGGAATATTATACTTCACGGCATTTTCACAGAGATTATAGGCAATTTCATATATAAGCCTGTCAACTCCGAAAACGACCGCACTTTTGCCGTGTACCTTTACGGAAACATTCTTTGCCTCAGCATTGCCGCGGAGAAGCTCCGCCGTTTCCGTTGCCACGTTCAAAAGGTCAACCTCGGTCTTCGGGATTTCCACACCTTCATCAAGGCGTGATAATCTGATTATGTCTTCTATCAGCGCAACAAGCCGTGCAGACTCGGTGCGTATGTTCTTAATGAAATGCGGCATATCCTCCGGTTTGACAAGTCCGTTCTCAATAAGCTCCGCGCTGCCCATTATGGATTGAAGCGGCGTCTTCAGCTCATGAGAAACATTCGCCGTGAACTCGCGGCGCATTTTTTCCGTTTCTGCCTGCTCGGTAACATCAAACGCAAGCAGGAGAATTCCCGCAAGATTTTCGCCGGACTCGACTCTGCTTATGTCGACCTTGTATTCGCGTCCGTGTTTCTGAAGGTTAAACGTTTCATTGCTGCCTGCAAATGCATTCATTATCCGCCTGTTGAACTCCGGATTGCGGTCAACGGTCAGAAAATCGCTGCCGATACAAGAATTATCGACCTCAAAAAGCTGTCTCGCAGCAGAATTGATTCCAAGCACACAGCCGTTAACATCCAGCATTACAAGTGCCTCGTTCATGCTTTCGGTAATCTGCTGCAACTCATCATTCTTTCGCTGAAGTTCCCGAATCTGACGCTCGATTTTTTTATGTTGAACATCAATCCGTGTCAGCAGGGGCGATATTTCGGGATACGTTTCGTTGTTCTCAAGCGGAGTATCAAGATTAAGCTCATTCAGCGGAGTAACAATACGTTTCGCCATTCTGTGTGCCAGCACGGCGGACAGAATAACCGCAATCACCGCAACAAAAATCATCGGTTGTATCATGCCGAGTACAAGCGCAGGAACGGAAGCGCTTTCCGTTGAAATACGCAGGAATGAACCGTCTTTGAGCATTTTCGCGCAATAAATAGTTTTTTGTGTAAGCGTTGAAGAATATCGACGGCTCATACCGTACCCGCCGTTCATTGCATCACGTATTTCCCGGCGATCAATATGATTCTCCATGGTCTGTGCATCAGACTTGGTATCATAAATAACTTCCCCCGTGCTTGATATCAGCGTGAGTCGAATGCTGCCGCCATCCGGCCTTATGCTGCCGTCCGCAACGGTTACGGCTCCGGTGTGGAGCCTTTTTATATATTCTCCGCCCTGTTCTTCAACTGCCGCTGCGGCAATATCAAGTTCTTCACGCAATTGTTTTTCAATTACCTGCGTGAAATATCCGTACAGCACGCCTATTATGATAACAAAGCTTGCCAACAGAACAAGTGCTGCCGTTGTGATTATTGAACGAAAAATTTTATTTGACATAATTTAGTCCTCCCACTGATTTTATGCGCAAATGCTCAGGTTCATTTCGCATTCTCTGCGTTCGACATTCTGTAGCCCACATTACGAACCGTTTCAATCAGTTTACCGTATGCACCGAGTTTTTGACGAAGTGTCCGAATGTGCATGTCCAGCGTGCGGGTTTCTCCGCAATAATCCATTCCCCAAATCTCGCTGAAAAGCTGTTCGCGGGAAAACGCAATGCCCGGTTTGCTCATAAAAAGCCTCAGCAGTTCATACTCTTTATAGGTCAGCGCAATCCGCTCCCCGTCCACAGCAACCGTATGTTCATCCTCATTAAGCGTGACGCCGACAGCGCGAAGTACATGACTGCCCGGAGTTTTGCAGCGACGAAGCACGGCCTTGATGCGTGAAACCATTTCCAGCATTCCGAAAGGCTTAACGAGGTAGTCGTCCGCACCCATATCCAGGGTCTTTATCTTGTCATATTCCATGCTTTTTGCAGTCGCCATAATTACCGGAATTTCGCTCAGTTCCGATGAATTCTTCAGCCTGTGCAAAATTTGAACTCCGTCATCCCCCGGCAGCATAATGTCAAGAACAATCAGTTCCGGCTTTTGCTTGTGGATTGCCTCAAAAAGCTCCTTGCCGTCACGAAACCCCTGCGCCGCAAACCCGGTTGAACACAGTGTGTAAACCTCAAGATCGCGAATGCTTGCATCATCTTCAACACAATAAATCATGGTCATTCTTCCTTTCAAATCTCCGGCTTGCCTTTTGCTTCGGCGCGGAACACCCCTCAATTATTAATCAACCGGCGAGAGATTCCGCTGCGTGGCTTTCAAATTCATGCAGCGCCGCCAAAGTCAATCATTCGTTTTGAACATGCACCCCTGTCACGGAGAACATGACCCATTCTGCTATGTTTGTGGCATGGTCGCCGATACGCTCAAAATACTTTGCGATCATCAGCAGATCAAGTGCAAACTCGCCGTCACTCGGATCGGAAGAAATGCGTTCAATCAAATCCTGCTTGACACGATTAAAATAATCGTCAACAATATCATCCTGAGCTATAACTTCTTTTGCAAGTTCGACATCGCGTTTCACAAATGCTTCAATGCTGTTTGTGACCATTTTTGTTGCCGCCTTTGCCATTTTGTCGATATCTCCGCACTCCGCTCCGCTTCTGCCGTTCAAAAAGGCGATTATTTCCGCTATATCCTCGGCCTGATCACCGATGCGCTCCATATCGGTTATCATCTTGAGCGCTGCGGAAATCTGACGAAGATCCCCTGCAACAGGCTGTTGACGCAGCAGCAATTTGAGACAGAGTGTCTCTATATCGCGTTCCATTTTGTCAATTTCGTTATCGATCGGTGCAACCCCGCCCGCGATTTTTGCGCTGCCCTCGGCAAGTGCCTTTGCGGAAAGAGAGATCGCTTCCTCACACAATGCTCCCATTTCAATAAGCTCATTATTAAGCTGCCTCAGCTGGCTGTCAAAACTGCTTCTCATCATCCGAACCTCCCGGTAATATAATCTTCGGTGCGTTTATCCTGCGGCTTGGAAAAAATCTTTTCCGTATCGTCGCATTCGACTAACTCTCCCAAAAGGAAGAAGGCCGTTTTGTTTGAAATTCGAAGAGCCTGCTGCATGTTGTGAGTAACTATAATAATAGTATACTTGCTTTTAAGCTCCATTGCAAGCTCTTCTATACGTGTTGTTGAAATCGGGTCAAGCGCGCTTGTCGGCTCATCCATTAAAAGCACGTCCGGATCGACCGCAAGAGCACGGGTAATGCAAAGGCGCTGCTGCTGTCCGCCGGAAAGACCGAGTGCGGATTTTTTGAGTCTGTCCTTCACTTCATCCCAAATTGCAGCATTTTTAAGAGACGTCTCTACAATTTCATCAAGCTTTGCTTTTGAGCGAATCCCGTGCGTCCGCGGGCCGTATGCAATGTTGTCGTATATGCTCATCGGAAACGGATTCGGTTTTTGGAACACCATTCCGATTTGTCTGCGCAGTTCGTTCACATCCGTGCCGGGAGCAAAAATATCTTTTCCGCGGTATTTAACGCTGCCCGTGATTCGAACATCCGGCACAAGGTCGTTCATCCTGTTGAGCGTTTTTAAAAAGGTTGATTTACCGCACCCGGAAGGGCCGATAAGCGCAGTGATGCTACCTTCCGGAACAGAAATGTTAATATCTCTCAGTGCCTGAGTTTTTCCGTACCACAGACAAAGGTCATTCGTTGTGATTATGTTCATCATGCATTTCTCCTCTTTTCAAAGTGTTTGCCTGCAAGCGTTGCCGCAAGGTTTATTGCAAGCGTCAGTATCATCAGAATGGAAGCAATGGCAAATGCGACATCAAATGCACCTTCCTCTTTTGCATAAAAGTACAGTGCAACCGTCAGAGTTGCGCCCGAGCCGGACATTGCCTCAAAAAAACCGTTCAGAACATGCGCAAACCCGGCAGTGTACAGCAATGCGGCTGATTCTCCCAATATCCTGCCCACCGATAAAATGCAGCCTGTGACTATGCCATCCACACATCCCGGAAGAACAACCGTGCGAATCACTCGCCATTTGCCCGCTCCGAGTGCAAATGCGCCCTCGCGATAACTGTTTGGAACGGTCTTCAGGCTCTCCTGCGTTGTTCGCATAATCGTCGGCAGATTCATTATCGCAAGGGTCAACGCACCTGCAAACAACGAGGTTTGAAGTCCCATAAATTGGCAGAAAAACAGCATCCCGACAAGTCCGTAAATGATTGACGGAATACCGGAAAGTGCCTCCGCCGCATATTCAATTGCCGAAACAATCTTTTTATTTCGCGCATACTCCGTAAGATATACCGCACTTCCGACTCCAAGCGGCAGAACAATTATCAATGTTGCAAAAACAATATACAGCGAGTTCAGAATATCCGGCAGAATTCCGACTCTGCCCGACAGATAACTCGGTGCCGTTGTCAGCAGTTCAAATGACAGATTGGGCAAACCCTTTGCAAAAACATAAACAACAAGAAACAGCGCAAGCGCAAGTGTGATTCCTGTTGCAGCCGTCATCAATGCACTAACCGAATAAATCCACGCTTTTCGCTTCGCGGACATCCCGGATTTTTTCCGAGGAGAGCCCGCATTGTTTTGATTTTCGGCGGAACTGAAACCAAATTCGTTATCTTTAGATTCTTTCTTCATCGCCGCAGCTCCTTTCATTGTAAAGCTCTTTCCGTGTTTCATTTTTTTCTTCAGTTATTATGATAGCCTTTCCGTGTAAAGTTAAAAAGGACGCAATTGTAAAATTCGTGTAAAATCATCATTTTATTCTCTCGCTCGGCAAAGTTGTCAGAGGATTGGGTTGACTTTGGAATTTATTTCCATTATACTGTTTATGTATATCTCATCATTGTCATTTTACGACAGAAGGGAGGGTTGATTCAATGAGCGATGAGCACGGCAGCGACTTTGTCGACGAGCTTATGGAATTTCTTCTTAGAAATTATTATTTCATGATGATTAAACGTGTGAAAAGATTTTTTCCAAACAAGTTCGATGCGGAAGATATCGTTACCGAAACCATAATAGTGCTGCTCGAAAACAAAAGTGCCGTTGCAGCGCATGAGGCACCGATTAAGTGGCTGCAAACAACGCTCACCCATCGTGTAAAGCAAAACAGCAGAATCGCCAAGCGAAACAGCGAGATGTTTGTTTCGTTGGAAACATTGGACGAATCCAAGCTGCCCTCCGTGCCGGATGCAGCCGATGATTATTGTGAATACAGCGACTTCCCCTTTGAAACAATGCTCGGCATCATAGCCTCTGAATTGAGCGAAAAAGATGCAAAAACATTCAACGATGTGTTCGTTCTCAAACGAGATCGCGAACAAGTCGCTGCCGAGTACGGCATTTCCCCCGAAGCGCTCCGTCAACGGGCACGCCGTGTCGAAATGAAAGTGCGTCTTATTGTCTCTAAATTGCTTGGTTAAAATATATTTATTTTTTCAATGAACAGAACGGGGATTTTTGCCCTATACATAATGAGGGGGAAAATATCTCCAAGTTTTGAAACATGAAAATGAGAGGATTGATGTTATGCAGCGCATCAAACAAACAAAACAGGACTTTATTGTTCTGCTCAGTGAAACAAAAGAAACGCTCGATGAACAGCTTGCTCTGCCCCAAGCGGAACGTGACGCGGCATTGATAGCCGAATGCCTTGAAACGCTCGATTACATAAAGGGAGAAGCTAATCTGCCCGAGGGTGCTTTTGCTTTCGATTCATTTCAATTCTTTGCAAGAAATTCCTCTCCTTCAATACTCTGTAAGGAGGGCGCAAAAGAATTTAAACCAAAACTCACCCCGAAGAGGCACACTCCCTCTGTTTCCCGCTTTTTTTTGCAAAAAGCTGCCCTTACCGCTGCAATAATGCTTTTGATTCTGCCATACGCTTTTGACGGCAGTGCAAATGCGGCGGGGTTCACCCCGTGGCGCGCCGTAACGGAGCGCAGCATGGATTATCTCGATATCTGCTACACTGCGGCTGAGGATCCCTGTGAAGATCCTCCCGGCGGTGCTTGGAGCGGCATTATCCCCGATACACGCATTCTTTCCGTTGAGGAATACGCCGCGCTGAACGCTCAAAGCATCAACTGTTCGGATCGCAGCGAGTTCATCGCAAAGTTCGGTGACAGGCTTGTCTGCCCCGATACACCGAGCGGATTCGCATTTGAATGGGCAAAGGGCTATGTCGATGATATTTCGGCATCGGTCAGCATTCGATTCTCCGGAACGGAAGGCAAAGTGACTGTATCGCAGCATATCTTCTTTACCGAACCGGAGTCGGATTCCGTCACACGCGCAGTAAGGCTTTCCGGTGAATTCAGTGAACCGTATACTAAGTCGATTTACGGAATTGACTGCACCTTTGCAGAAAGTGAAACTCAGAATGTTGTCTGCTTCAACATCGGCTTTGATTCCTACACTCTGAACGGAGATGTTTCAATCGAAACGATGGAGCAAATCGTACAATCGTTGTTAACAGAATGAAAGGACTAATAACAATGAAAAAACTCATCCCCCTGTTTCTTGCAGCGATTCTGTTGCTTTGCAATATTTTTGCAGGCAATGCTTTGGCGGCAAATGAAACAACCCCCGAAGCCCTGTCGATTCCGACCGGAGTTGCATCCGCAACCCCACACGAAACCGATCTGTTCTTTTTTGATGAAGGCGTTGATCCGCAGGCCGCCAGTCTGTTCACACGGCACGACATAACTTTCAGCAGTCACGGTCCAAATGCTGCCCGCGTTACTGTCAACCTTGAAACCGCCGACAATGTCAAAAAACTCGGCTTCACAAAATTGACATTTCAATATTGGAATGGCAGCAGCTGGGCTGAACTGAGCAGTGTACACGATGAGTACATTAACAACTCTGATTATTTTGGCTATTACAAAGTAATCACCAACCTGGTTGCGGGAGACTACTACAGGGTTCGGGTTGAATGCTATGCAAAAAAGAGCCTGCTCTCGGCCGCACAAAAAGTCACCCTGACCACAGCATACATTGTATGCAAGTAACTTGAACAAATATACCGTAAGAGGAATAAGCTAATGACCCGGCTTAAAAAGGTTCTTGCGGCACTTATCGCCGTTGTTTTCGCAGCTCTCGGACTGAACTGAGGTGTATGCACAGGTCACTTTCAGCAAACGGAAACTAAACCTGAGCGCACCCTTTCGCAATTGCTGAGTTAACGTTGTTTCGAAAAAAGGACACAGGCATAAACCCATTAACGGCTCAACGGATACTCGGCTTATTTCTCGGTATAAACGCCCCTTGAAGGAGACTGTTTCTCCGACAGGTGCGGTTTTATACAATCATATTTTTACCACACAGTGCAGCACCCCGACGGATGAAACCCGTCGGGGTGTTGTGCTTTTTTTCGGTTTCAGGATTCGGCTTTTCCGCGCTTAAGGAAGAAGTTCAACGCCGCATTTATCATCATTATGAAAAGGAACAGCACAAGCGCAATTGAAAACAGTGCCTGCCGCTGCAAGCCCTCAGGTGCATAGGACATTCCGCTTGCAATGCCGGTCGTAAGGAAGCGAACGCTTTGAAAAAGGGAAGGCATGTTTGCGACATTGCCCGCAACCATCATAACAGCCATTGCTTCGCCTATCGCACGCCCGATGCCGAGCACAACCGCAGCAGCGATACCGCTTTTTGCTGCCGGAACGGAAACGCGGAACCATGTTTCCTCCGCCGTTGCACCGAGAGCAAGAGAGGCCTCCTCATACTCCTTCGGAACGGCTTCAAGAGCAGTCATGGACACTTTTATGATTGAGGGCAGAATCATAATCGCAAGTACGATCATTGCGGCCAAGAGGCCGGAACCGTCTGCAAGGTTGAACGCATTGCGAATGCCCGGAACAAGCACCAACATACCCACAAGGCCGTACACAACCGACGGAATGCCTGCAAGCAGACTGACAGCGGACTCCGCAACGGCGCGGAGTTTGGGTTTTGCAGCTTTTGCAAGATAAACAGAGGCAAGAAAGCCGATCGGCACGCCGAGTATGATTGCACCTGCCGTGCCGTATATGCTCGTTAAGATAAACGGCAGTATGCCGAATGCAGGAGTCGCTGCGGTGGGTTCCCATTTTTTGCCGAACAGGAAATTGATAAGCCCGATTTGTCGAATGGCCGGGATACCGGAAACAATGAGATATATCGATATCAGAAGCACACATGCAACCGTCACAAGCCCAAGTATCAAAAAGATGCCGTGAACAAAGTTTTCAAATGTTCTTTTTCTTTTTGCGGAACTGTTATCATTTAAGTTTTTCATATTCAGTTCTCCTTCACTTCTGTTTTCATTTGCATCAATCATCGTTTTTTTCTGTGAATCGGAATTCACTTATTGCCGCAGGCGGCAGTCCCCGAATCCGAGAAACTGCCGCCCGCGGTTCCGGCCGCTGTCAGTTTTATTTTGCGGCAACTGCGCCTGCATTGTTGATGATGGTTACAGCGTCTTCGGAAGTGATGAAGTCAAAGAACTTCTGCGCGGCATCGGAAAGTTTTGCATTCTTTTTGGTTACAAGCACGAACGGGCGCTGAACTTTGTAGCTGCCGTCCTTAACCGTTGCTTCTGTGGGTGCAATGCCGTCAACGGTGAGAGCTTTCACGGTATCTTTAAGGGCGGACAAGGAGGCATAGCCGATCGCATTGGGGTTTGAAGCGACAGCCGCGATAACATCACCGGTGCTGGTCAGTTCCTGCCTGTATTTGCATGCGTCCTTTGTGTCTGTAATGGACTCAAAACCGTCCCTTGTTCCGCTGTTGGGTTCCCTTCCGATAAGGACAATTTCACTGTCCGCACCGCCGAGTTCGCTCCAATTTGTGATTTCGCCCTTGTAAACTTTTGCAAGGGTTTCAATGTCGATGTCCGCAAGGTTGTTATCCGGGTGCACGATAATCGCGATACCGTCATAGGCCAGTACCGTTCCGACAAGGCCTTTATCTGTTTCTTCCGTTTTCAGCGCACGGCTCGACAGACCGATATCACACCTTCCTTCCGAAACGGCGGTTATGCCGGAGCCGGAACCGGTGGGATTGTATGTAAACTTTATGTCGTCATTCGCCTGCATAAAAGCCTCGCCCAATGCACCGATAACCTTTGCCATGGAGGTTGAGCCGTCCGTTGCAACGGTGCCGCTCGTTTTGCCCTTGCCGCTGCAGCCGACCGCCGCAAAGCAGCTGATTGCCGTGACTGCTGCAAGAATCTTTACCAAAAGCCTTTTGAATGTTGTGTTTTTCATGTTGGTTATCTCCTTTTGAGTTTTATCTTTTTCGTTGTCGTATCTCTTTCCGACGTTTATAATGATAAAGCTCGAATGTAAAGCTGAAAAGACAGGCCTTGTAAAGTATGTGTAAATGTTTAAATATATTATTCGTTTGTTAATTAATGCTGATTTGGTCACGAACAGCACGGAATCTGTTCATTGCACGGTTAACAATACCGCAATCATCCATGTTTGGATTCGTCAAAAGCCGCTGTGCACAATCTCTTGCAGCAGTCAAAGTTGAAAGATCCGCCGCCAATGCCGCTGCCGCGAACTCACTGACACCATGCTGCCGCATCCCCATAAGCTCGCCGGGACCACGCGTTTCAAGATCCTTTTCCGCAATCTCAAAGCCGTCATTGGTCTGCACCATCAGCTTGAGACGGGCATTTGCACTTTTTGACTCCGCAGAAGGCAAAAGAAAGCAGAAGCTTTCCCTTTCGCCGCGCCCGACACGGCCGCGAAGCTGGTGAAGCTGCGCAAGTCCGAAACGATCCGCACTCTCTATGACCATTATGCATGCATTCGGAACATCCACACCGACTTCAATAACCGTTGTTGAAACAAGCAGTTTGATTTCCCCGGTGCGAAAGGACTCCATCACGGAAGTTTTTAGTTTTCCGTTCATCTTGCCATGCAGCAGACCGACAGGAATGCTTAGGTTTTGCGACAGTTCCCGAAAAACACCCTTTGCGGACGGAACCCTGCAAAAAGACAATTCCGATTCATTTTGTTCATCCTGCTCATCGACAAGCGGGCACACAACATACGCCTGAATGCCCGACTCTTTCACACAGTTTTCAATATAGCGATACATCGAAACTCGCTTTTGCAGCGGCACAAGTCGTGTCAAAATCGGCTTTCGTCCCAATGGCATTCCGTTTACGACTGAAATCTCAAGGTCACCGTACAGTATCAACGAAAGCGTTCGCGGAATCGGTGTTGCACTCATAATAAGAACATCCGGAGATTCGGCTTTTTGACTCAACAATGCGCGCTGATGCACGCCGAACCTGTGCTGCTCATCCGTCACAACAAGGCCGACGTTATTAAACTCCACATTGCTCTGAATCAAGGCATGTGTGCCTGTTACAGCAATAATCTCGCCGCTTCTAATACCGTTCAAAATGCGAATGCGTTCCTTCTGAGTTGTTTTTCCGGTCAACAGTGCGCATTTATTTCCGAAGTATCGCTGAAGCTGAACATAATGTTGTTCGGCAAGAATTTCCGTCGGCACCATCAAAACGGATTGACGGCCGTTTTTCATCGCAATATACATTGCGTACATTGCAAGCACCGTCTTTCCCGAACCGACGTCCCCCTGAATCAGACGGTTCATCGCGCGGGGAGCGGACATATCGTGTTCCAATTCATCCATAACACTGCACTGTGCGGGAGTCAATTCAAACGGAAGCTGCGCAATGAACTCATTGCGAACGCCGCCTGTTTCAAATGCAATGCCACGTTCTCTGCCGCGCTCCTGTCTAAGCATTTGCAGTACAATCGTAAGCATCAACGCATCTTCAAAAGCAAGCCTGCGCCGCGCCTGTCGAAGCTCTTCCGCATCATGCGGAAAATGCACGGAATGTATTGCATGCTTAAGCGAAATGAGATTGAATTCCGACAGAACACTGCTCGGCAGGTTCTCCTGCATCATGCCGGTGCCGCAGGCATCAAGTGCTGCACGGACAGCATTTCTGACAACACTTTGTGTCAACCCGCGAACAAGAGGATACACAGGAAGCACGCCGGGCAGCGTCTCCGAAAACACTGCGCGCACAAATCTTGCGCCATGCTTTTTGTCCATAAAACCAAGGATGTATCCTCCGGGTTCGCGCGGTATGTTTCGCTGCATAAAGCTCTGATTGAACCATACCGCTGTCATATTTCCCGACGAATCGCCGATTGAAACATTTGTTACAACCGTTCCGTTTTTTGCGCGTATTGTTCTTGCCGGACCGATGAATTCAACATGAACGGCTGCCGCTTCACCGTCCTCAATATCAGAGATGCATCTTTCACGTGAAAAATCCAAATAGCCGCGCGGCATAAATCCAAGCAAATCCCGCAACGAAAAAAGCCCCATGCGAGCGAATTGCTCCGCTCGCGCAGGACCTATTCCTTTTAATGAAGTTATTGCCCTTTCGGACAACTCATCGCTGTGCATTCGATGTTTTTACTCCACTGAAATATAGTAGTAATAAAGCGGCTGGCCACCGTGCTGAACGATAAACTCTGAATCCGCGTGTTTTTCGGAAATTCTATCCGCAAGCTCACTCGCTTCATCCTCGGATGTTCCTTCGCCGCAGTACAAGGTTACAACACCTTCACCGCCGTGTTTTTCAAGCATTATCTCAATGAGCTTTTCGGTTACGGCCGGAATAGTTTTATCAACGCAAACAATGCTTCCGTCAATTATTCCGATTATGTCATTTGCGGAGATAACGTTGCCGTTATAAGTCGTGTCACGCACCGCAAACGTTACCGAACCTGACACGACACCTGCGATTGCCTCCGTCATGTTTTGACGGTTGGTTTCCGTATCAGCTTCCGGATCGAATGCAATTACAGCCGAAACACCTTGAACGATCGTTCGTGTCGGAATGACAATAACATTCTTGTCGCTGATTTCGGCCGCCTGCTGCGCGGCAAGAAGAATATTTGGGTTGTTCGGCAAAACAAAAACATTGCGTGCATTGACCTTTTTGATTGCCTGAGCGATCGTGTCAATGCTGGGATTCATTGTTTGTCCGCCGGAAATCAGATTGTCTGTTCCAAGGCTCTTGAAGACTTCGTCAATGCCGTCGCCGACGCTTACTGCAACTATGCCGAGTTCTTTCTCACTTGCCTTAAGCTTTGCCGTCAGCTCTCGGTTCTGCTCCCGCATGTTTTCAATTTTCACGCGATCAATTTCACCCAAGTCAAGTGCCAGCTGAAGTACTTTTCCGGGAGCATTGGAATGAACATGAACTTTGATGATGTCCTCATCATTCACAACAACAACGGAATCACCGATTTTCATAAGCTTCTCGCGAAAATCTTCAATTTGCTTTGCGTTCGCACCTGACTCAATGTGTATTATAAAGAACTCAGTGCAATAGCCGAATTCGATGTCATTTATGTCGCTTATCGGGGCATCCTGCACCTCATCTTTTGATTCAAGACTCGGCAGCTCACCGAGGTTTTCGCTCAGTTCCTCACCGTCCAAAGCCATTTTGAATCCACGATATATTGTCAGCAGGCCCATGCCGCCGGAGTCGACAACACCGGCTTCTTTAAGCACGGGAAGCATATCCGGAGTTTTTTTCAGCGCAGCTTCGCCGCTTTGCAGCATGACATCAATGATTTGATATGCATCTGCGCCTTTTGCTGCCGCTTTGTTGACCGCATCGCTCATCAGCCGCGATACCGTCAGCATTGTACCCTCCTTGGGTTTCATAACGGCTTTGTACGCCGCTTCTGTTCCCATGGTGAGCGCATCTGCAAGCAGTCTTGCGTCAAGTTCGTTTTTTTTGCCTTTCAGCGCGCGTGAAAATCCTCTGAATATCTGAGAAAGAATAACACCCGAGTTGCCCCTTGCGCCGCGCAAAGCTCCCATTGAAAGCGCCGAAGCCAGTTCTTCAACGGAATCGGATTTAACCTGTCTGATTTCTGCAACGGCGCGCTGCATAGTCATCGACATGTTCGTTCCGGTGTCTCCGTCCGGAACGGGAAAAACATTCATTGCATCGATCGCCTGCTTGTTCTTTTCAAGACAAGCCGCACCCGTCAGGAGCATTTCACGGAAAAGCGATCCCTCTATTGTACGTTTAATCAATTTTTATAACCTCCAAGGTGAAAAGCCGAAAAGCTTTATACCCGAACTGCCTCGACGTAGATATTAACATGTTTGACTTTCAGTCCGGTCAGCTCTTCCACGCGGTACTTAACGTTGCTGATAGTGTTGGCAGCAACCGCGGGAAGCGAAACGCCGTACATAAGCGTAACATAAAGGTCAATGTCGATGCTCTGATCCTCAAGAATCGAAACCTTAACGCCGCGTTTAACATTTTCTCCACCGACGAGCTGAAGCAATGCATCGCCCGCCGTCTTGCTGTTCATTGCAACAATCCCGTAGTTTTCGCCTGCGGCAAAGCCTGCAATGCTTGCAATAAGCTCTTCGTTCATGGTAATCGTACCAAGTTCGTTCTTAATAACAGCAGTCATGGTTTACACCTCCAATAAAATTTGGGAATAATAACATATTAACAGGCACATTTTACAACAAACGGAGCAAAGTTGCAAGCGGAATTGCATGCACAGCCGTCGAATATCGCAACAAATCCCGTGTATTGATGAAAAAAACTTATAATTCGCAGGTTGAGCCGTCTCATTCCCCGCCGTTATCGGCGGAATCCGCTTGGCTTGACGTGTTCGCAGGCAGCTCCCTGTCGCCGGTCTGTGAGATTTCATCGTCTTCCCGAATCGGCAGCGGAGGCAGATCCCGAAGCGATGAAAGGCCGAATTTTCTTAAAAAAGCATCAGTTGTTCCGAACTGCATAGGGCGGCCGATGCAGTCCTTCCTGCCGAGCTCAACTATCAGCCCCTGCTTCAGCAGCTGCGTCACCGAATACTCGCAGCGCACCCCGCGCACACTTTCAATATCCGCCCGCGTTACGGGTTGACGATACGCAATAACGCTCAGAGTCTCAAGCAGCGAATCACTCATGGTCCGCTCCTCCGGCGGAGAAAGCAGCTTCACGACCCATTCATTGTATTCGGAATTTGTAACAAATTGAACCGTGTCCTCCGTCATATACGGAATCATCCCTCGTCCGGCTTTTTTCATTTCTTCTGCCATTTGCGAAATGCTTTTCCGTATCTCAGGCGCACTGATATCAAAAACGCGCTGCAGTTCGGTGATGCTCACCGGTTCTCCGGAAACATACAGCAATGCTTCAACTATGCCGAAAAAAACACCGATTTTTCCCGCATCGCATGTTTCCTCATTTTCGCTGCAGTTCGAAATTTTAACAGTTTCCGTGTTCACAAACCAATCCTTTAATTCCCCATAATGATTTCAAACGCATTCTCTTTATCCGCCGCAGTTCAATCCTGCTCATCAATATAATTCACGGTATTGTCATCGGAAAGCAGTTTAACGCCGAATATCGTTATCTCTCCGCAATAGTCCGTCTGTTCGAGTCGGATTTCACCGTTTGAAATCATTTCCAGCAGCGACATGAACGTGACGATTATCTCACTGCGACCGGCACCGTCAGTCAATCGTCCGAATGTTGTTTTTCCGTTTTCGCTCCGCAATACGCCGCGAATCCTGCGGGTACAGCCGCGAACCGTGAACTCGTCCTTTTGAACGGTGTGAACATGCTCTCTTTGCTTCTCCTCCCCGCAGCGTCCAAGCACCGAAAGCATGGCGGCAAACAGTCGCTCAACCGTCGTGTCGCGAAGGATTATTTCTTTTGGCGGCAAAGGGAATTCCTCGGGCGGTTTGGTTCGCATTCCGTATGCCTCATGCGCAAGCTCGCGCATTGTTTTTGCCGCTTCTTTAAAAGCCTTGTATTCGCGAAGCTGCCTTATGAGAGCCTCTCCGGGATCCTCCTCGGTTTCGTCGCCGTCAGTTTCTTTCAGCACGGGCGGGAAAAGCGACCGCGACTTTGCGTAAACAAGCGTTGCGGCAACAGTCAGAAACTCACTCGCCTGCTCCATGTCAAGCTCATCAAGCTCCGTCATATAACTCAGGAACTCGGAAGTGATTTCAGAAACAAAAATGTCCTTTATATCGACTTCCGCTTTTTCAATAAGATGGATAAGCAGATCAAGCGGCCCGTCAAATTGCTTCAGATGTACCCTGTACTCCATATCAGTGCTCTGAAAAATCATCCCGACTTTGCGACAAAAGCTCAATGAATGAATATAAGCTTCATCAACCCATAAATTCCATCCTGCAGCCAACCGGAAACAATACCCACGGGAGAAAAATCAAGCCTGTCGCAAACGAACACTGCAACAACAAGAATAATGTAACCGTAGCGCTGCATGTTAAGGAGAATATTCGGCGGAATATTCTTTCCGAAGAGTGTAATGATAACGTGCGAACCGTCAAGCGGCGGAATCGGAATAAGGTTAAACACAATAAGCCCGCAATTGAGTCCGACAAAATAATAAAGTATTATTGCTATCGTGCTCAGCACGCTATCCGTCATCATTTTGTATCCGTTCACAGCGAGCATCGTGTAAAGAATCATCGCTCCGACAACGGCAAGAATAAGGTTCATCGTTACACCCGCAAGGGAAACAACAATTTCTCCTTTCTTGAAGTTGTTGTAATTACGCGGATTCACGGGAACCGGTTTTGCCCAGCCGAACCCAAACAGAACCAGCAGAATGAAGCCTATCGGGTCAATGTGCGCAAGCGGATTGAGCGTCATTCTTCCCAGATTTCGTGCCGTGGGGTCTCCCATTTTGTATGCCGCATATGCATGACCGAATTCATGAAAAGTCAACGAAATCAGAATTGCAGGCACGACATACAATGCATTTCGCAAAAAGCTTGTAATGTTTTCCAGCATGTGTGATTTGCGCCGCCGAACAAGTTCCAACGCAAGCACGTTTCGCCTGTTCGCAGAGCATTCCTCTCTTTTGATTTGAATATTATATCACAGTTACCTCTTTTCCGCAACCATCGAACAATTGATGTTTGGTTTACAGGATTAATTAATCAAACTTTCTTTATCCACTCTGTCGAGATCAGTTTCAGATAGTCCGCAAAAACCGCTTTTTCCGCATTTCCGTCGGCAATCAGTGCAACGTCGGCAAGAACAACGCCTTTTGAATCCGTAACAATCAACCGTCCGACTTTATCACCCGTTGTAATCGGAGCTTCAAGGCATTCCGCAAGTTCCGCATTCAGGCTGTATGCCGTATCCGAGACACTCACAAGCAGAATCACATTGCTTTCGGCAGCTGCACCGATGCTCCGTCTCATTGAACCGTTTACGGCAACTTGACCGAACAAATCACCTTTTTTATTAATCTCCACACTTCTGAAAGAGGCAAAACCGTAATCGAGCAATGCTGAACCGCAGTCAAAGCGCGTTCCGCTTGTTTTTGCTCCGAGCACAACCGCAATAAATGCGGTATTACCGCGTTTTGCAGCAAAAACTCCGCAGTATCCCGCCTCAGTTGATGAACCCGTGCCGACACCGATGCAGCCCGAATACTGTTTCACCAGTTTGTTCGGATTTGCAAGCTCTGTTGCGCCCGCTCCGGTGTTGTGTTCGATTTTTTCATAGAACTTTGTTCCGAATTTGCGATATGATTCACTTGCCGTCAACGCTGCACCGATTTTTGCGAGTTCTGATGCGGACAGTTTTTCTCCCGCACCGCATATTTCCGAAAAATTTGTTTCAACACCAATCCCCGCCATGCACGCATTAATTTCCTGCACTGCTGCCGATTCCGAACCTGCTGCCGCAAGCGCGAGCGAGTGTGTTGCATCGCCCGCATTAATCATAACCGCCGCCAAGAGCATCGTTTCCGCATCCATCTGCTCACCTGCCTTAAGAAAGGCTGTTGTTCCGCCGATTCCGGCCGCTTTTTCGCTGACAGAAACAGCATCCCCGGGTTTCAACCGTCCCTCGTCAAATCCCTTACACACGGAAACCAACGCTGCAAGGCGCGTCAAACCCGCAGCCGGCAATTTTTCCTCTGAGTTATATTCATAAACCACACGTCCGGTGCCGACTTCCGCAAGCAATGCCGCGCTGACCTCTCCTTCCGCAATCGGCTCCGGCTTCTTTTCGCTCTCCGCATTCACCGAACCGTTTGCAGCAACTCCCGCCGTGTTAATAAACAGCACGCAGCAGCCGACAATGATTGCCGACAAAACCCGAAGTTTTCTTAATCGTCCCGTTCCGACTCCGTATTTATCCTTTTTTATGAACATAAAACCACCTCTCCGACTTTGTTCGTTACAGCATATTCATCGGAGAGGCGGCAGTATTCTGTTTTTTTCGTTTTTCTTCAACGGCATTCAATGCCGTTCAATCTCAAAACCGATTTCGAATCATTTCCGAATCAAATTAAGGAAAGATTCACCTGCGCCGAACTTTTCATCGGTCAGATACCGATAGACAGTTGCGCCTATATCCGCAAAACTGTTTCTTGTTCCGACGGACACGGGCTGAATATCCTTCCCGAATGCAAGAATCGGAATGTACTCTCGGGTATGATCTGTTCCCGGGAAGCACGGATCGCAGCCATGGTCAGCCGTTATGATAACAAAATCTCCGTCCTTCATTGCTCCGAGCAGCTCCGGAAGTCTGCTGTCGAAATACTCCAGCGCGGCCGCATAACCCTCAACATCGTTTCTGTGCCCGTACAGCATGTCGAAATCAACAAGGTTTGTAAATATAAAGTCCCCCCTGCCTTCTTTCAAAAAACGCAGCGTTGACTCAATGCCGTCATGGTTATTCTTTGTGTGATCAACGGTTGTGATTCCGCGATGTGCAAATATGTCCTCGATTTTACCGATTCCGACAACATCCATGCCCTTCCCGCAAAGCGCATCAAGTATCGTTTCTCCGACCGGCTGAAGAGCAAAATCACGCCTGTTTTCCGTTCGGGTGTATTTCCCGTTGCTGCCGATGAACGGACGCGCAATGACTCTTCCGACAAGGTTGTCGCCCGTCAGCATTGCCCGTGCGGTCTCGCACATTTTATAAAGCTCTTCAAGCGGGATAACGTCTTCATGCGCCGCGATTTGAAACACGCTGTCCGCCGAGGTATAAACGATCGGTTTTCCCGTTGCAACATGTTCGTCGCCGAGCTCCTGAATTATTACCGTGCCGGAAGCAACTTTGTTTCCAAGCGTTCCTCTGCCGATTTTGCGCTCAAATTCTTCCATCAACGCTTTCGGGAAGCCGTTCGGATATGTGCGGAACGGTGTTTTCATTGCAAGTCCTGCCATCTCCCAGTGTCCGCTCGTTGTGTCCTTTGCCTTTGTGACCTCCGCTGCCCGTCCGAACGCGGCCATCGGCGCATCTGTGCGCGGAAGCCGCGAGTTTTCAATATTTCCGATTCCGAGTGCCGTGAGGTTCGGAATGTTCAGCGGCCGCGCCGCATTAATATTGCCGAGAGTGTGAGCACCCGCATCCCCAAATTCGCCTGCATCGGGCATTGCTCCGATTCCGACGCTGTCCAAAACGATTATCGCTGCACGTTTTTTCATATTTTGTACCTCTTTATTATTGCTCCGAACAGTGTTCGGCTGTTTTTGCTGTTTCGGCTTTCGACCCGACAGTTTATGTCGTCTGTCTGAGCCTGCTTCCGAATTATATTATAGTCACTTTTCCCGTTTTTGTCCACCCCCAAGCAGCACATGCTTTTTTGATTTAGAACGAATATTGATTCCCGATTTTAAAATTCTTCTACAAAAATTTGTTTTACCTATTGACACCCGCATTGCATTGGTGTATAATAAATATGGAATTAAGTTCCAATCAAGTGTTTTATTTTTAGGAGGAGAATGTTATGAAGAGTATTATGAGGAACTGTGTCGCTTTTTTGTTGTGTTTGTCTCTGTGTTTTTGTGTGTTCTTCCCATCGCCGCACATCAGCGCGGCGGATGAGAGTTTTTCTTCATCAAGCGTGCCTGAAACTGTAAGGATAAAGATCCTTTATGATTCAAGCTATGCTTATTTCTTCAAAAAAGCGGGATTCGATTCCACAGCTGAAATTGAATCCAGATTAATGCAACTCTCAAAGCTTATTAAGGTTCCTTATCTCTCAACTTACAATGTTAACCTTGAGTTCACCGTTCAATCATACGAGAGTCTGTTAGGACATACGTACGCAGACCAGTATGGTCAGGATTGTGTATGGGAGTTAGTGACAAACGAGAATGGTCGTTCTGAGAAGAAATGGCACACTTCTGGGATATGTGAATGTGAAGGTCTCTCTTGCGCCAACCTAAATGCTCCGCACCATACAAGTGCAAGGTTCTATCTGCAAATATTGAACAACTACATGGCAACACATGATTGTGATTTTGATGCAGTGGCGCTTTATGTTGGTCATCCTCTTTGCACATACTATAACGGTGAGGAAATGCCTTGCGGAGGATTGGCGAATTGCCCTGGTAAAGCCTTGGTTATGCAAGGATTTGATAACATGTGGAATCCTGACGAGAGTTCTAACGAATCTTCTCTTCTTGCCTCTCTTGCAAATAATTTTGACAAATGCAAGCAATATTTCTGGCATGAGTTCGGACACTCCTTAGGTGCAACTCACGGCACATATACTCACACTGCGAACACACCCTGTTCTCAGTGCGGTGGGTATGACGGAGTCGTGTACGCTAACGATATTTGGTGTTCTGCATGTAAAGATCGTATATCCTTTTCCACTGTTTCCAATGATGTTTCGATGATAAATGCAAATAGTGCTGAAACAGACAGCGAAAACATGTACTATGTTGAGCCCTATGTCGCCACGCAACACTTTAGCACGTACGATGAGTATTCTGAGTTTCTCGCTGAGCAGCAACATGTTTCATCTGTTCAGGTTGCAGAAATTCAGCAAAGTGAGCAGTCTCTTCCGGATTGGTATTCATTCGAAGGAATTGATGTGTTTGATTCTGGCTCAACCGCAACTTATTCAATCTCCGGCAGGGTTCTTCCTTTTTCCGTCAACGAAGAAGACACTTACTTGGCTCAAATGTTAAGTTTCTCCTTCAAACGAACATACTCTATCGAGGAGCCAAATTTCACTGACCCGTATACCTATGCATACAACCTTGCATCAAGCATAGGTGTACCGACCACATTTGAGCTATCTGCGAGTATGAACGGTTCTTCATATTTAATTCCTGTACGTGCTTCAGTTAAACGCACTGATGGTAGCTATGAATCGGTTGTGGTTGGTCATGAATTGGTTTATGTTAGCAAAAGCTCGAAAGTGATTGCTCACTATTTTCCTGCAACTGTAAGAGTAGATGAGATCAAACTGCTCTGCAAATAACACAAATAAATTGGAGGTATTTATTATGAACAGATTCTTCAAAACCATCCTTCCCCTTCTGCTGTGCGTTTCCATGCTGCTCCCCGTCTTTTCTGCTTTTGCAGAAACAAGCGAGAAACCCGACCCGACCGACCTGGACAAAATGCGCGAGTTTTTTTCTCAGCTGACCGATGAGGACAACGTCACAAACGGAACGCGTGTGCTTTCCATTGTGTACGGCGAACACACGGAATACGACCCCACGGATTATTCCCAGTTACCCTTAATGAAAAACATTGAGTGGAGCGATGGATTAATCAACGAATTCAATTCAACGGTTCATCTCGATCCGTGCACATGGCCCGTTGTGGATTTATTCGGCACACTTGACCTGTCCGAAACGAACACGTACAGCATCAACATCAGCTCACCGGTTCATATTTCCGCGTTGTATGCCAACAATTGCACTAATCTCTATCGGCTTGCGTATATCAGTCGAAACGATATCTCTGTCATTGAAGCGACCGGCGGCATCCCGCTCAGCAGCTGCCGCATCAAAACGCCTGTTCGCACTGCAAGACTCGATATTGAAAACTATACCTCAACATTTGGTTTCAACATGCTCGGACACGGTGTTATCAGCATGAACTGCGACGGCGATTACATTTCATTTTTAAAAGTCAACGGTTATACTGCGGAGTATTACAGCAATGGCGTTCTCCTTGATAAAAATTACGGCGGTGGGATCAATATCTACCCCGATGACGGCATATATGATGTCACAGTCATTTTCGGCGGCGATGCGGACGGAGACGGAACGCTCACCCTCGGCGATGCACTTGCCATCATGCGAACAGCCATCGGAGTTGCTCCGGAGTTCGGCGACAATATCGGCGACATGAATGCGAACGGCGAGATTAATCTCGATGATGCAATAACGCTTGCACGTATCTGCATCGGCGTCTATTGATAATAAATACGCTGACATAAAATCTTAAAACACTGATGCTCCGCACACTGAGGCAGCTCCGATTTCCGATTAACGGTTATTCCGAGTGTTCTTAAACGGCAGAGCATCTTTTTATTTTGTTTTTCCCGTTTTTTAGCCCTTTCTCCAATAAAAAACATAAATAACCCTGTCGAAAAATCCAAACCCTAACTGCAAGGCAGGCTGTAACGAAATGCGTCAATTCGCGTTTCTCCAAGAATTGACCGACTTTTGCCACGAATCAAACGCGCAAGATGCAGGCTGTCAAAAGCATGAAAGCAATAAAAGGTGTTTTTATGAAAAAAATAATCAACAGGATAAAATCATGTCGAAATAATACGGCCGAATGTGCAGAAGATTACAGCGAGGAAAAGAGCTCCGAAGTTTGTGCGCGTGCATTGAGGAAACGACGCCTTAAGACGATTCTGCGGATTCTGTTAATTGTTTTCGCACTTGCTGTCACGGCAATTATCATATTCTTTGCCCAATTCTTCAAAATCAATGAATGGCAAGAGTTTTCGGCGGACAAGATTCTTAATTCGGACAGGAGTGTGCTTATTTATGATGCGGACGGCACGCTTATTTCGACTGCGTGCGGCGGCGACGAACGTATACCCGTCAGCATTGAAACACTTCCCGAATATGTAAAATATGCCTTTATTTCTGCCGAAGATACACGGTTTTACGAACACAAGGGCATTGATTTTATCCGCATACTCGGTGCTGCATGGGCCGATATTAAAGCAGGTGAGCTGAAAGAAGGCGCTTCAACAATCGGACAGCAATTGATAAAACTCAGCCATTTAAGCAGCGAAAAAACTTTTGAACGCAAAGTGGAGGAAGCATATCTTTCAATGCGCATGGAAAAGCAGTTCACAAAGGATGAAATTCTTGAAATGTATATGAATTTTGTCTATTTCGGGGGCGGATTTTACGGGATTGAAGCCGCCTCTCTCGGCTATTTCGGCGTTCATGCAAGCGACCTGAGCATTGCACAGTCCGCGCAGCTTGCGGGCATTTTGAAATCGCCTTCGACCTATGCCCCGCACCTTAACGCCGAAAAATCGCTCGGAAGGCGCAATACGGTGCTTGGACAAATGCACGAATACGGCAGGATCTCCGATGAAGAGTATTCCGCCGCACTTGAAGAAAAGGTTGAGCTCCGAAACGCGATACCGAAACAATACAGCTACTATATTGACTTTGTGCTGTCCCGTTCCGCACAGATTCTCGGCATGAGTTTGGACGAGTTTCTGCGTTCCGGAGCAAAAGTCTATACCACGCTTGACACGGATGCGGACAATTACTGCACCGCACTGATTAACGATTCCGAACTTATGCCCTGCAAAAACGCGCAAGGGGCAATTGTTTTGCTTCGAAGCGACGGCAGTATTGCCGCAATAAACGGCGGACGCGGCGAATACACGCGTTTTTGTTTTAACCGTGCCGTGAATGCCGAACGCCAGCCCGGCTCACTGATAAAACCGATACTTTGCTACGCTCCTGCGGTTGAACTTCGCGGCAGCACTGCGGCTTCGACAGTTGATGACAGTCCGCGTTCTTTTGACGGGTATTCTCCACGCAATTCCGGCGACAAATACATGGGGAAAATCACGCTGCGCACTGCTCTTGCAAAATCACTTAACATTCCTGCCGTTGAGCTTTTGTCCGAAGTCGGGATTCCGAATGCGGTGCTTTTTGCCGAACATCTCGGGATTTCATTCGAAGGCGAAAACCTCAGCCTTGCACTTGCCCTCGGTGGATTCACGCACGGGGTATCCCCGTTGGAGCTTTCCGGGGCATACTGTGCGCTGTCCGGCGGAGGCAGATATACAGAGCCATTTGCCGTAACCAAAATTGTTTTACCTGCCGTGACCGGTTCCGACGAATATTCGATACTGTATGAACACCGGTCGGAAAAAACACATGCAATGTGTGCCGAAACAGCTTTCATCGTTACAAGCATGCTGCGCACCGCCGTTGATGAGGGCACAGCAAAAGTTCTTTCGGAAACCAACCTTCCCATCGCAGCAAAAACGGGAACCAACCTGGATTCAGGCGGCAAGGTTCGTGATGCATGGCTTGCGGCATATACTTGTGATTATACCGCTGTTGTATGGCTTGGCACAGATTCAGCGGAATTCGGAACACTTCCCGAAGGTACCACTGGCGGAAACAGTGCAAGTCTTATTGCGAAAGAGCTCTTTAATCACCTCTACAACGGCAAAGAGGCGCAAGAGTTTCCCGTGCCGGACGGAATACGTTTATTTGCATTGGACAAAGCCGCACTTGAAACCGAACATAAAGCAGTCCTTGCAACAGCGTATACCCCCGACAGTGAGATCGTTCGGGAATACTTTCCGATTTCTGCTGCACCTTCCGAAACAAGCAAGTTCTGGCAATTGCCGTCTCCTCCGCAGGATGTATCATGGCGAAGTGATGAGCGCGGAAATCCCGCAATACGATTCACCGCACAGGATTCACGGCTTTGCTATCGAATCATTCGTGCCGAATGCGGAGTTTTCGGAGCATTGAATTCACAAACCGAACGCTGTATAGCCGAAATCAGCGGGAGTACCGGCGAAACCGAGTTTATTGATTTCACGGCCTTGCCGGGCAAGTCGTATTTTTACTGTATTCAAACGGTCAACCCATGCATATCGGTTCACGGGCTGCCGGCAGCAAGCGATAAATCCCGCTTGCTGCGAATCTTTTGCAAAGTGAATTAAAGAGAATCAAATCACAAAGAAAAGCGCAGTCGAAAAAATCAGGCTGCGCTTTTTTGATTATTTTATTGAAAATACGAACGAAGGTTATCTGTTTTTCAGTTCCTCAATCATGAGGGGGATAACCTTGTGCAGGTCACCGCAGATACCGTAATCCGCAACGCTGAAAATAGGCGCATCCGGATTCTTGTTAATCGCAATAATGCACTCACTGTTCTGCATACCTGCAAGATGCTGAATCGCACCGGAGATGCCCGCCGCAATATAGATACGGGGACGAACGGTTTTGCCTGTCTGTCCAACCTGATGGTCGGCACCGATATAACCTGCTTCAACAGCGGAGCGGCTTGCACCGACAACACCGCCGAGAACATTTGCAAGTTCTTCAATGAGTTTGAAACCTTCCGCACTGCCGACACCCCTGCCGCCGGATACGATGATATCAGCGTCAACAAGGTTAACTTCCTGCTTAAGGGATTTTACGGTTTCAATAACGCGGGTGTGAATATCGCTTGACTCGAGGGAAAATGCCGCCTTGTCCACAATCGCCTTATGTTCGGGGTTGTAAGCTGCCTTTTTCATAACGCCGGGACGTACGGTTGACATCTGCGGGCGATGATTGGGCGTGATGATGGTTGCCATGACGTTGCCGCCGAATGCGGGACGAGTCTGAAGCAGACCGTGGGTTTCGGGGTCAATATCAAGAGCGGTGCAGTCTGCGGTAAGACCGGTGTAGAGCCTTGCGGAAAGGCGCGGACCGATATCGCGGCCGATATTTGTTGCACCGATAAGCAGAACAGCGGGCTTGCGATCGTTGATGACATCAACGATAACCTTTGCGTATGCCTCCGTGTTATAGTCCTTGAGCAGCTCACTTTCGCAGAGGATAACGCGATCCGCACCGTATGCGCCAAGCTCGTTGCAGAGATTGGAAACATTGCTGCCGAGGAGGATTGCGGAAAGTTCGGTGTTGAGCTTGTCCGCAAGCTTTCTGCCTTCGCCGAGAAGCTCAAAAACCGTGTTCATGAGAACGCCGTCACGCTGTTCGGCGAATACCCAAACGCCCTTGTAATCATCGATTGATGCTTTGGGAGCCTCTGCCTTATCCGCCTCGATAGCCTCGCAGGGGCAGACATTTGCACATGCACCGCAGCCGATGCACTTATCGCTGATTTCCGCAACGCCGCTTGCCGTTGAGATTGCGCCGGCAGGACATTGCGCTTCGCATGCGCCGCAGCCAATACATTTTTCAGTAATAACTTTAACCATAAATATGCCTCCTATTACAGCAGATGCTTTTCATCGAGCTTTGCGATAAGGGTCTTAACAGTTTCCTTATCTGCACCCTCGAGCATGATGCCCTTGCCCTTTGCTTCGGGGCTGAAGGTTCTGTTTACGTTGGTGGGAGAACCCTTGAGCCCGATCTTTTCGGCATCAACGGGAACATCGTTAAAGCCCCAAACCTGAACGGTCTTGTTATATGCTTCGAAAATTCCCTTGGGAGTCATATAACGCGGCGTGTTAAGTTCTTTGATTGCCGTAAGAAGAACGGGCATCTTTGCTTCGACAACGGTGTAGCCGTCCTCAAGCTGACGCTGAACGATAACCTTATCGCCTTCGATATCGAGCTTCTGAACGTAGGTGATCTGCGGGATGTTCAGCTGTTCCGCAATCTGGGGACCGACCTGTGCGGTGTCGCCGTCGATTGCCTGCCTGCCGCAGAAGATGATGTCGTAATCGGGAATCTTTTTGATTGCGGTTGCAATAATGTAGCTGGTTGCCCAAGTATCGGAACCGCCGAACTCCCTGCCGCTGATGAGGATCGCTTCATCGGCACCCATTGCAAGCGCTTCGCGCATTGCAACATCAGCCTGAGGGGGACCCATCGAAACAACGGTGACCGTTGTGTCGGGGTTCTCATCCTTGATGCGGAGAGCTTCTTCAAGAGCATTTTTGTCATCGGGGTTGATGATGCTGGGTACGCCGTCACGGATAAGCCTGCCGGTCTTGGGATCAAGCTTAACTTCGGTGGTATCGGGAACCTGTTTTATGCAAACGATTATTTTCATGTTCTGTATCCTCCGTTTATCTGAAAATTGCGCCGGAGATAACCATCTTCTGAACCTGCGAGGTGCCCTCGTAGATCTCGGTAATCTTTGCATCGCGCATCATTCGTTCAATCGGATATTCGCGGGAATAGCCGTAGCCGCCGTGGAGCTGCACGCACTTTGTGGTAACATCCATTGCGGTTTCCGCGCAACGGAGCTTTGCCATTGCAGCATCCATGGAGAAAGGCTTGCCGCTGTCCTTTGCCATTGCAGCCCTGTAAAGCAGGAGCTTGGAGGACTCTATTTCGCACTTCATGTCGGCAACCATCCACTGGAGACCCTGGAATGCGGAAAGAGGTTTTCCGAACTGAATCCTTTCCTTCATGTACTTGATGGTTTCGTTGAACGCACCCTCGGCAATGCCGAGAGCCTGTGCTGCAACGCCTACACGCCCGCCGTCAAGGGTGGTCATTGCAATTTTGAAGCCCTTGTTGAGGTCGCCGAGCAGATTCTCTTTGGGAACAATGCAGTCTTCGAAAACAAGTTCGGTTGTTGAGCTTGCGCGAATGCCGAGCTTGTGTTCAACCTTGCCGATTGAGAAGCCCTTGAAGCCTTTTTCAATAATAAATGCGGAAATGCCCTTGTTGCCGCGGGATTTATCCGTCATTGCAAAAACAATGAAGGTGTCGGCATAGCCGCCGTTTGTGATGAAACATTTGCTTCCGTTAAGCACAAAATGATCACCGTCAAGCACCGCAACCGTCTGCTGTGCGGCAGAGTCCGTGCCTGCATTGGGTTCGGTCAAACCGAACGCACCGAGTTTTTCACCCTTGGCAAGGGGAACGAGATACTTCTGCTTCTGCTCTTCGGTGCCGTATGCAAGGATGGGATAACAGGCAAGCGAAGTGTGTGCGCTGAGGATGATTGAAGTTGTTGCACAAACCTTTGCGAGTTCTTCAATCGCGATGATGTAGCTGAGCGTGTCTCCGCCCGCTCCGCCGTATTGCGCGGGGATATTGATGCCGAGCATTCCGTATTTTGCCATTTTGCGAACGGTTTCAACGGGGAACTGCTCCGTGTCATCGATCTCGGCTGCAAGGGGCTTTACTTCGTTTTCTGCGAAATCATGCATGAGCTGCCGAATAAGCTCTTGCTGCTTGGAAAGGTTAAAATCCATATTGACTCCTTTCAATAATAGGACAAGTCTCTTAAGTATTTGCAAATGCAACCGGACAACCGACCATTCCGGCGTTCATCGGTTATTTGCATTAAAAGCCTCTATCAATCTCAATTATAGTACAGTTTTTGTGTGTTTTCAAGTGCAGAGCACGCAATTTTTCACGGTAAATGCGATATATTTAAGCAGGCCCCGATTTGCGGCTCGTTTCGGAAGCAACATCGAAAATGAAAGCATTTTTATTCAAAAATCTGATTGTTCGGCCGCGTTTTTCGGTAATCCCACTCAAAAAAGGCAGCTGTTTTCAGCAGATAAAGAAACCGGCAGCAATTTTTGTAATCCATGCCGGTTTCTCTCGGTTTTTAAACTGTTAATACTCTTTTACTTTGAGTTCTTTTTTCAATTGTCCGCAAAGTACGCCTGCTGTCATTTTCCCGGATGCATTGCACGCATTGCATTAAGAATTGCAATCAGGCAGACTCCTACATCGGCCACCAGTGCCATCCACATTTCTGCATAACCTAACGCTCCGAGCAGCAAAGTTGCAAGTTTGACGGCCAATGCAAAAATTATGTTCTGCCACGCGATACGAACCGTGCGCCTTGCAATGCGAACAGCAAGCGGAACCTTTTCAATCCTGTCGTCCATAATGACAATATCTGCCGCCTCGATCGCCGCATCGGAGCCAAGCCCGCCCATTGCCAATCCTACGTCCGCTCTTGCAATAACCGGCGCATCATTGATTCCGTCCCCGACAAATGCAACGCTGCGTTTTCCGTTCTCCTTTGTCAGTTCTTGCTCAACAATTTCAACTTTGTTCTGCGGCAGGAGTTCCGCATGGAATTCAGCAATGCCAAGCGTATCCGCAATATTCTTCGCAGCCGCTTTTCTGTCACCCGTCAGCATCACAGTCCTGATGCCCAAGTCGTTGTTAAGTTCCTCGACAGCCTTCTTTGCGCCTTCTTTGGGTGTGTCGGCAATCTCGATACAGCCCATGTACTTTCCGTCAACCGCCGTATAAATAACGGTCCCGGACGCATCACGTTCAACAGGCTTTGCTCCGATTTTGTGCATAAGTTTCAAATTACCCGCGCAAACCGTCCGTCCGTCAACAACCGCTTTAACTCCGTGTCCCGCAATCTCCTCAACTTCGGTTGCTTTCGGCAGCTTCATTTCTTCTGCCGCAGACATTATGCAGGCAGCAAGCGGATGCGTTGAAAAGCTCTCGGCAGCGGCTGTGTATGTAAGCAGCGTTTCCTCGCTTGCATCGGGTTCTGCATATATGGCTTTAATGCTGAACCTTCCGTGTGTAAGTGTGCCGGTTTTATCAAAAAGTACCGTTCCGCAGCGCGCAAGCGTCTCCATATAGTTGGAACCTTTCACGAGAATGCCGCGTTTTCCCGCTCCGCCTATTCCGCCGAAAAACGTCAGCGGAACAGATATGACAAGCGCACAAGGGCAGGAAATAACAAGGAAAGTCAACGCGCGGTAGATCCACTCCGACCATGAGCCATTGAAGAAAAGCGGCGGAATGATTGCAAGCAAAACAACAAGTCCGACAACACTCGGTGTATACCAGCGAGCGAATTTTGTTATAAAGTTCTCGCTTTTTGACTTATTTGCGGTTGCCCCTTCGATAAGTTCCAGCATACGGGCGACGGTTGAATCCTCGTATTCGCGTTCGGCACGCACCCGCAAAGTTCCCTGAATATTTATGCATCCCGAAGTTATGCTTTCGCCCGCCGCAACATCCCGCGGTGCAGACTCTCCCGTTAATGCAGCCGTGTTAAGGCTTGAGCTCCCCTCAACCACAATGCCGTCCAGAGGAACACGTTCCCCCGCACGGACAACAAAGATGTCGCCCACATGAACTTCATCCGGCGAAACCTGCTTTATTCCGTCAACAGTCTCAAGCTCCGCACTCTCCGGACAAATGTCCATAAGGTCGGCAATCGAACGCCTGCTTTTTCCGACAGCAATCGACTGAAGCAGCTCACCGAGCCTGTAAAGCAGCATGACAAGCACCGCTTCGGCATATTCTCCCACGGCAAGTGCACCGACAGATGCAACGGACATAAGAAATTTTTCGTCGAGAAATTGTTTCCCCGCAAGTCCGTGTACAGCATCAAGGATTACATTCAAACCAAGAACAATATACGGCACCGCAAAAATCAAAAGTTTGCTCCATCTCGGAATTTCGGAAAAAATATGAGTAACGGCAACTGCGGCAGCAAGCAAAACCGCACCTATAATAATCATTGTCAGCTCGCGTTTTTGTGATTTTGTCATATCGCACCTCGTATTATCGAAATCGAAAATACACCCTTCTTTGTTTTATCGCGCTGTCAGTATTGACTGCCGCAGAATTAACTTTCATGCACGGTCTGCGGCAGCCGAATCGTTTTCAGCAGCAATTTATCATCAGTTCGTTATTTGACGATAATTTCCGCATCGCGTTCAACTTTGCGGCAAACATGCGCAGCCTCTTTCAAAACAGTCTCAAATTTTTCATCATCGGCATCAATGATTATTTTGCCTGTAATGAAATTGATGGTGCATGAATTCACACCGTCAAGCTTTGAAATCATGCCTTCGATCTTTGCGGCGCAGTTTGCACAGTCAAGTCCTTCAATTCTATAAGTCTTTTTCATGGTATTCATCCTCCTGATTTTAATTACTTTATTGTCACGGCCCGTTTCACTGAACAGGTACTGTTTTATTTTCGTTCAAGACAGATTCAGTCTTTATTCCTACCGTTTATTCGCACACGTGTTCCATTCCCTGAGCAAGAATGGAGCTTACATGAGAATCCGCAAGCGAATAGAAAACGGTTTTGCCCTCGCGCCGAAACTTTACAAGCTGCGAGTGTTTCAGCACGCGAAGCTGATGCGAAATTGCAGAAGTGCTGAGATTCAAAAGCTGCGCAATATCGCATACGCACATTTCGCTCTCAAACAGCACATAGAGTATTTTTATCCTTGTGCTGTCCCCAAACACTTTATACAACTCCGCAAGATCGTACAAAAGTTCTTCATCGGGCATCGATGCATTGACCTTTTCAATAATTTCTTCATGCGCATGCATGAATTCACAGTTCGGAATCGTGTCGCCCATAAATCCCGGCCCCCTTTTTATCACCTTATCAACTGCCTGCTTGTTCTCGCAAACAGTTGAACATCTGTTCAATTGTTATTATACACAACTGCCCCTTCCTTGTCAACAGTTTTTTGAAAATAATTGAGCAATTGTTCAATTGACCGTGTTTTATCTGCAATCGCCGTTTCTTCTCTTGCCTGAGTCATGCGTATATGCATTCGATAAACCGTGTCTGTTTACCCCCTCTGTTCTTTTGTTGCGGCTCTGCCGTATAGTATGTTTTTGTTCCGCAAACGTTTTTGAAAATATACCAAAACATTTTTGAACAAGTTTGTATATTCGAGTCTTTTCGGGCGGTTTTTTGCCTCGAAAAAGGGGTTGGATGATATATAACGCTGACGGAAGAGTTTCGAAATTGCCTTTAAAATGTCTGAAAGTAATCTCAAATATGCGATTATACTGCAATTACT